>Ga0272446_1001376_pt1 | contig 35303 bp, 24 predicted proteins | sample YNPCB0061_FD_194587 | JGI IMG/M metagenome (GOLD analysis project Ga0272446, IMG submission 194587) | Hot spring microbial mat communities from Yellowstone National Park, WY, United States - YNP-CB-006-1 | ecosystem: Environmental > Aquatic > Thermal springs > Hot (42-90C) > Sediment | place...
AAAAAGGCACACCCCTCAAAAATTGGGATATTAACATTTATCGGGGCGTTGTAACAGGTTACAACGAGGCTTTTATCATTGATGGCAAAAAGAAAGACGAACTCATTGCCCAAGACCCCAAAAGTGCCGAAATCATCAAGCCCATTTTACGCGGCAGAGACATTAAACGCTACAAAGCCGAATTTGCCGATTTGTGGTTGATTTACATTCCTTGGCATTTTCCTTTGCATAAAGACGAAAATATAAAAGGTGCTTCTGAAAAAGCAGAGAAAGAATTTGAAAAACAATACCCTGCCATTTACAAACATCTTTTAAGCCATAAAGAAAAACTTTTGGCAAGAAATAAAGCAGAAACAGGTATTAGATACGAATGGTACGCTTTACAACGTTGGGCTTCAGACTACTACCCCGAATTTGAAAAGGAGAAGATTGTGTATTCAGAAATAGTTAGAGAACCTCAATTTTATTTTGATACACGAAAATTTTATCCTGAAGCCACAGTTTTTTTTATTAGCGGTAATCATTTAAGGTATTTAATTGCATTGTTGAATGGCAAATTTATTACTTGGTGCTTCAAGAAATTTTATGCAGGAGGTGGGCTTGGAGATGAGGGTTATCGCTATAAAAAAGCTTTTTTAGAACAAATCCCCATACCTGCTTTAAGCGAATCGGAGCAGTTGCCCTTTGTAGAGTTAGTAGAGTGTATTTTAGCTAAAAAAGAGCGTAATGAAGACACTACCGCCTTAGAGCAACAGATAGATAACTTAGTGTACAAACTTTATGAACTCACTAATGAGGAAGTACAAGTCATAGAAGGCAAGTTTTCTCAAATGGTGTAAAATTGTCGGTAGTGTTATATCTCTGTTGATTGAGCGAAGCCGAAATCAACAGAGCCGAAATCAACAGAGAGTTGTGCGTACCTACTATACTCAAAATAATTTGGTTTTGCTTTTCTTGTGCGTTTCGGCTCATTTCGGCTCATTTCGGCTTCGCTCAATGAACACGCTCAATGAACACGCTCAACGCACAAGAAAAATAGGTTTTTTTAAAGAAATTTTTGAAAAACCACTTTTGTTCAGGTATAATAAAACTTTAAATCTACGACTACAAAAAGTTCCCCTCTCCTTTGGAGAGGGGATAGGGGTGAGGTCTAACAAAAACCAATTATTTTTGAGTATATCTCTGTTGATTGAGCGAAGCCGAAATCAACAGAGCCGAAATCAACAGAGCCGAAATCAACAGAGAGTTGTGCGTACCCACTATACTCAAAATAATTTGGTTTTGCTTTTCTTGTGCGTTTCGGCTCCGCTCAACGCACAAGAAAAGTGTAAAACCACTTATTTTTGAGTATAACATAGGCTTAGAACATTTAGTAATTTCTTTTAGTAACCAAATATACTATTTTCTAAGCCTTGTTTCAAATATTTCTAATCCCGAGTTCACGTTATTTTACAATGGATAGAGCAGGCAAAGAAAGTGCAACACAAAGCGATGGACAAATTCTTAAAGACCTTTCAAACTTGGAAAAATGATATTTTGCATTTCTTTACTTATCGCATCAGCAACGGCATAGTAGAAGGCATTAACAATGCTATTAAGACCCTCAAAAGGGTTGCTTATGGTTTTAGGAATTTTGACCATTTCAGAAACAGAATTTTAGTTTCTTTTCTATAATCGCTAAAATGTCGGAAGAACCAAAAAAATTATTTCTTATTAGCTTTTTCAGCCTCATACATTTTATTTATTCGGGAAGTAATTTCGTCTGAAACCTTTTTTGCCTCTTCCTCTTTGGCAAATTTGATATTTACAAATGTACCTTTTTTGTTTTTAATTGAAAAAATATCACCAAGATATTTGTTGCATTTTGCTTCCTGTATCAAGAAAACATTCTTAAATTTACCAAAAGGACGAAGAGGCTCAGAAACCGCAAGGAAATAAAAGTCGGAAACTTGAGAGATTTTATTGTCCCCTTTAACGAGAAAGCCATCATTTATGAAATACAAATCCTTGATAGAAACTTTTTCTGTTACAAGATTGATTTCCATAACTTTTGAGTCACTACCTATGATTTTTGAATATGAACCAACATATAAAGTATCATCGGTGAAGTGATACAATGTCACATCATTATTTATACCACCTTCATAGATTTTTTTTCCCTCAAATTTAAAGTAATTATTCCCACAAGATAATTCAACAATATCAGGCTTGTCTAACTTATTAGGCGTTACTTTGTTTTGTGAATTTGGCTTTTGATTGGTTACGGGTTTCTGGTTTGTGGGTTTAGTGGAGGTTGAGGGTTTTACAGCGTTTTTTTGTTGAGCAGCAATGTGTGTATAGGATAAAGATAATAATCCAATTACAACGATACAGAGTATTTTTTTCATAAATATTAAAGTTTTATTTTGAATGACTAATCAAAGATAGTCATTCAAAATAAGTCATAGAGGGTGACTTAACAAAACCTGCAATTTTATTTACGAAAACTAACTTTTACTAAATAAAGCATCTTAGGGTTTTAAATTCTACAGATGGCAGATATATTGTCCCCAACCCAATTTATGATTATTGATAAACCCAAATTTTCATAATATTTTTGGTAGTGGTAAAGATGTAATGCTGTAAATTTATCAGAGCTGACAGGTTTTGAAAACCTGTCAGCTCTCAAAACAAGAAAAATAGGTTTTTTTAAAGAAATTTTTGAAAAACCACTTTTGTTCAGGTATAATAAAACTTTAAATTTATGACTACAAAAAGTTCCCCTCTCCTTTGGAGAGGGGATAGGGGTGAGGTCTTGTGTCTTGTGTCTTGCCTCTTGTGTCTAATTACTTACTTGCTTACGAACACAAGCCCATTTTTTAGTTTTTCAAAAACATCCACTTAGCAATTTCTTTAAAATTGACTTTTTTCCCATACATCAAGATACCCACCCGATAGATACGTGCCGCCAGCCAGGTAATAAACAAGAAGCCTAACACTAACAAGGACATTGAAAGCAATAGTTCCCACATCGGCACGCCCGAAGCTACCCGTACCATCATCACGACAGGCGAGGTGAAAGGTATTATAGAAAGCCAAAACGCTAAACCGCTATTCGGCTCATTGATGATGCTTTGAGCCAAAATAAACCCTACGATAAGAGGCAAACTTACAGGCAAGGTAAATTGTTGGGCTTCGGTTTCGTTATCACCTGCCGAACCTACCGCCGCAAACATAGCACTATACAACAAATATCCCCCCACGAAATAAAACAAAAATGCCCCCAAAATCAAGGGAATATTCAGATTAGATAAAGCCTTGCTGATTTTTTCTATACGGGGGGCTATCTCGGTTTGTTCTGCTTTTCGCTGCAAATCAGGGTTTTCGAGGGTTTGTACCTGCTCTATTGGTTGTTTGGCTATTTTGTCGCCGCCTACTAATGCCATTACAGCCGAAGAAAGAGCAAAAGTAAGCACTATCCAAAGCAAAAACTGCGTAAGTCCTACGCCTGCCACACCAATAATTTTTCCGAGCATTAGCTCAATAGGTTTCACCGAAGAAATCACTACCTCTACAATTCGGTTGGTTTTTTCTTCTATGATGCTTCTCATTACTTGCACGCCATAAGTAAAAACAGACATATAAATCAGAATGGAGGCTAAAAAACTCACCGCATAAATCACGCCGCTACTACTTTCTTTACCTTCTTGGGTTTGGGTGGCGATGCGTACTTTGGCTTTTGTTTTTTCTAAATCTTCTTGCTTAATGCCCATAGCTCTCATTCTTTCCTCTCTGATGATGCGTTCTAATTCTTCTTCTAGGTAAGTTTCTACATCGAGGCTAATATTTTTTTTGCCTATCAGCCTGAATCCTGTGGGGCTATCGATACTCATATTTGGAATAACCAACAGAGCATAATCTTGCGATTGCTCAAAGTTTTTGCGTGCTTGCAGCGAATCTTGGTCTAAGTATTTGATTTTGATTTTATTGGTATTTTTGAGCTTATCTCTGAAAATTTTACTTTGGTCTAATACCTGAATGTTTTTTTCTTCTTTAAATAGCGAGGAAGTAGCCAACAAGGCAGGAATTACCATCAGAGCCGCAAAAAGCAGAGGTGAGAGGAATGTCATAATGATAAAAGAACGCTTCCGCACTCTTACCCAATATTCGCGTTGTATAATCAGCCAAATTTTATTCATCGTTTAATCTGCATTTAATCTGCGTTTAAAAAACATTTATACTCAAAATAATTTGGTTTTGTTTTTCTCTTGCGTTTCGGCTCCGCTCAACGCACGAGAAAAGTAGGTTTTTTTAAGAAATTTTTGAAAAACCACTTTTGTTCAGACATAGAAGAAAACGAAGTTGCACTCAAAATTATTTCGTAAAAATAAATGAATTGTCCAACATTCCAAACTTATTGGGTGTTGGACAACTACATTTAGCAAAACTTAGAGGCACAAATTACTCAATTCTCACGCGAATTCCTGCCGAGTGGCTGGTAAATTCGGGGGCATACATACATTGAATAGTCGTGATGCCGTTGGAATAATTGCCTTTGAGCGAAGCCCGCAGAGGGTACTCAAACACATACGTTCCTTTGGGCAAATAACCAAAAAAGAAATTAGTAGCCAAATCGCGGGTACTTTCGTAGTACCACAAACCATCTTGGTATTTGTATTGCGACAGCACATTGATAGGCTCAAAACCAGCGGCACGCATATCTTTCAGATGCACGTATTCCATATCTCTATCCACTCTGATTTCCACACGTACCTTTACCAAATCGCCTACTCGGATAGGATTTTTTTCGGTTATCGGTACTAAAATTTTGCCTTTGTCGCTGTCTTTTTCCAAAAACAAATCTTTTTTGATGCTGATAGGCGTTTCGGCAAACGTGATTTTATCTAATTGCTCAAAATATTGCCAATATACTGCTCCCCAAGCTACGCCATCGTCTTTTTTGGCAATTTTGATAGTCCCCATTTCGGGACGTACTTGTTCGGCGTTCCAAGCGGTTTTGAAGTAGCCTGTGCCTGCTTCTACTTTGGTTTCGGTAGCTTCCGAAGGTCTGATTTTTTCGTTTCCTAAGCTAATTTCTACGAGTTGTTCGCTTGCCAAAACGTCTGTGCCTCTACGCAAAAGGGCATAACACGCTTCGGCAGTGGCTCGGGTGGTTTTCCAGTCTTGGGTTTGTTTTTGTTTCAGAAGCCAAACTTTTAAGTCTTCAACGGCTTTTTGATTTTTGGCAACTTCATCAAATACTTCAATCATCAGGGCTTGTGTCTCGATAGGGGCGTGATACCACCACCACGAACGCTCTTGTTTCCAATACATTCCAAATTCTTCATTGCTCAAAGCCCTTTCAGAAAAGGATTTTACCATAGCTTGCGGGGTTTGTTTGTCGCCAAATCTATCCAAAGCCAAACACAACATTCCTTCGGTGTAGAGCGGATACGAAAGCCAATATTTTTTAGCTTGATTTAGGTAGTAGTCAAAAGCGGTTTTAGTTTCTTTTGGAATAGTAATATCTTTGAAGTAACTACGGGCATAAAGATATTGTATTTGCAAATAGCCTAAGTTATTATCTTCAAATTTGCATTGCTTACGATTTACACAAGTTTTGAGGCGTTCATAATCATCGGCGAGCATTCTATCGGCGTAGGCGATGGCTTTTTCGAGCATTTGCCACGTTTGTTGGTCTTGGCGAACAGATTTAACTTTCATCACGTCCAAATGTCCCATTTGGGCGATGATGTGTTGTGTCATATATCTATCTTCGGGGAAGCCTAAAAACCACGTAAAGCCACCGCTGGCAAGCTGATGCCTGCGGACTTTTTCTAAGGCTGCTGCCTGTTCGTTAGCCATTCGGTTGAGGTCAAAAAGTAGGGCTATTTGGCGTTTGCGTTGGCTTTCGTCTTTGGCGTTGAGTACCCAAGGGGTTTCTTCCAAAATTGCCGATTTGAGTTCCTGATTTTTTTCTAAATTAGATAGCAAAGCATCGGGCTGGTAGTTTTTCCACGTATCAAACACTTGCTTGATTTTGGGGTTGCTGTTGGCAACGTGAGTAGCGATAGAGTTGGCATAATAACGGCTAAATGTTTGTTCTACGCACTCGTAGGGGTATTCCATCATATAAGGCAAAGCCTGCACCGCATACCAAGCAGGATTTGAGGTAAATTCTAAGGTAAAACGCTGATGTTTGAGCGTGTTGGAAGTGCTACTTGAAAGCAGTTTTTCAAATTTGAAGGTTTTTTCTTGCTTTCCGCGAATGGGCAAGGGCATTGTTTCGGTAACGAGCATTCGGTTCGTTACGACGGGCAGTGTCATTTCTTCGCCATCAGAAAAATTGCCTGCTTTGGCTACTACTCGGTAAGTAAGAGCTTGCACGTTATCGGGGATTTTGATTTTCCATTCTAAATTTTGGCTTTGCCCTGTCTTGATGCTGAAATTTTGTTTGGCTTCGTTTTCGCTCACGATACCGACTTTTTTGTTGGTAATGGCATCAAAAAATTCTAATTGGGCTTGTCCTTGCAAATCTTTTTCGGCAAGTGAAGTAATTTTAACGGCAAATACCATTTCGTCATTTTCTCTATAAAAACGTGGTTGATTGGGTACAACCATTAAATCTTTCTGTGTAACAAGCGTATTTTGGGCAAAAGCATAAGCCAAATCTTTGGTATGGGCAAAGCCGAGCATTTTCCAGCGTGTCAGGGCTTCGGGAATGGTGAATTTGATAATAATTTCGCCATTTTCGTTGGTGCGAAGTTCGGGGTAGAAAAAGGCAGTTTCATTGAAGTTTTTACGAACTTTTACGTTATCAAGGTTTTCATTTTGCTTTTTTTCTTTATTTTTTTCAGCACTTGGCGTAAAGGTTCTGCCAGATGTTTCTTTTTTCTCATCTTCATTTGCCATTTCTTCTCCTGGGGCAGCCATCTCCAATGTTACGTTATCTGCCTCATCTTTCTTGGCCGCAGGTTTGGCAGCGTATTTTATTGCCTCACCTCTATCACGTCTGCTTCCATAAAACTCATAATAATAGTACGGATAGTAGCCAAACCAATTCAGAGCATCATAGCTAAACCAATCGGCTGATAGATATTTATTAAATTGATAATCTCTAACCTGCAAGTTTTCAGGAACAAAGCAATTATGACTTTTCCAAGTATCAAATAAGTAGTTACTCCTCCAAAGGCCAATATTCCAATAATTTTCTCTAAACACATCAAGCGAAGCATCGTAGAGCGTAGCAACCATTTCGGCGGCAATTTTATCAGCTTTTTTGCCTTTAATACGCAATTTCCATTCTTCTTGCTCACCGGGCTGTAATTTATTGCGATAGCTTTCAAAAATTACTTCTAACTCCTTGTTTGTGTAAGGTATGTTAATGAAGGCTTGTTCGTTGTACAAACGATTATTTCGCACTCCAACAGCAGTAACAAAAAGTCCCCCACGAAATTCCTCTTTCAAAGGCACTTCAAAAATTTTTTGTTCATTCGTAAGATTTTGCCACTCGTTTGTGAGAACAGATTTTTCCCAAGCAATTTCGTAAAGCAAATTCCATTTTTCTGAACCTGCTAATAAAATTTGGGCTTTTTCACCAGGTTCGTAGGCATTTTTGAGTACCTGCACACTCAAAGTTTTAGGGTAAGGCAAAGTTTTTGATTTTTCAGAAATTACTTCAAAGTAATTTTTTTCACGCACTTCTTGTCCGTACTTATCAGCGGCAACTATTTCAACAAGATACACGCCTTGTTGCCAATTTTTTAGGTCTTTGATTTCAAACTCTTTTTTATCGCGTGTGTTGAACGCTAAATGAAATACGCTTCTATCTTTTTCCCAAAAGGCTCGGTTATCTTCATTTTGGTAGGCTTCATCGGGAAACATTCGCTCAAATTCGGCTTTGGAAAGCATTGGTAAATCAGGTTTTGACCAAAGACGTTTTTTGAAGGCTTTTTGTGGTGATTTGAGACGATAAATATGTAATTCGCCTTGGGCGGGTTCAAATTCTCCCATTAGGTTGGTGCTGGTAATCTGAAAAGGTTTATTTTGCCATTCATCAAGTTTTATGTCGCTAATGTTTGAGCCAATTTGAAGCGTTTTGTAGCCTACTTTTACGATGGTTTCGGCACTGCGGGTTTCGCCGTTGAGGTCGGTAACATCGGCATAAATCGTGTAGTTAAACGTAGGTTCAGTTGTTTTATCTACGCTCAAATCGGGGATAGCCGTAAAATTGATTTTAAAATTACCATTGGCATCGGTTTGGGTTGTGCCGTTGGCAATTTCAATTTCAGGGCTTTCGGGGTAATAGCCGTACCAACGCCACCACCACACAGGGAAAACCGCCTCGCGAACTACTCGGTAGCTGACTTTTGCGTTGTCGATGTTTGCTCCTGAATAGGCTTGGGCTTTGCCTTCGGCAGTTACTTGGTCTCCGAGGCGATAGGCTTGTTTGAGCGGCTCAAATTTTACCTCAAACTTAGGGCGTTTGTATTCTTCTACCGAAAAATAAACACTACCCGAAATAGAAGACGCAAGACTCATTTGTCCCGTGATACCGCTACTTGGGGCAACAAAAAATCCGTTGAACGTGCCGTACTCGTTGGTTGTGAAGCTCTTCTCTTCAACAAGTTGATAATTTACATCAAAAAACTTCACCGAAACGGGATAATTCGGAAGGATAGCACTTCCTTTGTCTTTGTGTTTAATTACAATGCCTTTGAAGTAAATTGTTTGTCCTGGTCGGTAGATGGCTCTGTCTAAGAAAAAATGCGTTTGGGTGTATTCGTTGGGGGCTGTCCATTTATTTTGATATATGCTACCATAACTATCGTAGTAGCCTCTGGTGTCAATGGTTCTTGTGCTGAAAAAATCCTCACCAAGTTTGAAATCCACAGAAATAGTTCCGGAGTATCGGTTTTCTTGGTAAAGATAGGGAATTTTGAAGTAGCCTTTATTATCGGTGGTATAATTTCCTTGCAAAACAGTTTCATAGTAGCCTTTTTGAGCATTATATTGATTTCGGAATACAAAAGCCTTTAAATTAGTGAGATTTTGCCCTGTTTTGCGGTGCAATACATAAAATTCGGTTGAACCATCGGGCAAATTTTTGTGAATGAACGCAATATCGCTAATGGTAAAAAAGGCGTAGGCAATGGCATTGTTTTCTGTTTCAAAATTTTTATCGTGGCTCATAATTAGCATATAATCACCTGTGGGCAAACCTTCAAAAGCAACTTCGGTGCGATGTTTTTGGTAATCTTTGGCATCGGGGAGGTTAAATATGCCTTTTTGCGTTTCGGTTTTGGCAATAAAATAACTTAAAAACATTTTTTCTTCATAATCGCCGTTGTTTTGCCTTTGTTTATTTCTCTGCTCGCTTACTTCTTGTCGGGTGATTTTGACGATTTTGTAATGGATTTTAACAACATTTTTGTAACTTACTGCTGCCTTGAAAAAAGTTTGCGAAGGTTCGGCTTTTTCTATTTGCACATTCAATTCTTTTTGCAAAATAATGCTTTGCAATGCTTTACAATGCTGGCTACCTCTGCTTTTAGGAAATAAATTGATAGCTTCTTCGCAGATTTGATAGGCTTTTTTCAAGTCCATTTGAAACTGACTGCCTTTTTCGGGATTGTACTTTTTCCCTTGTGTGTGATAATAATTTGCCAACTGATGATAAACAAAAGTAACATTTTCATTTTGGGCATATTGTTTTTGCAGATTTTCTAATGCTTGCACGTACAATTCGTTTTTTTGTGGCACAACCGATTGACTATGAACAAATTGTAAGCGTGCTAAATCGGTATGTAGGGCAACATCAGGAGCGGAAGCATTGAGGCGGAGCAATTCTTGATAGAGTGTAAGGGCTTTGAATTTGAAAGCGTCTTTATCGGGGCTGTTGAGCTGAATTTTTACAAAGTCTTTGGCTAGTGCAAGATATTCGGGCTTATCCATTTGAAAGTAATAAGCGGGGCGGGTAATATCAGGTTCGGTATTTTGGAAAAACTCTACGGCACGCCAAGCCAAGAAATCGTACATCGTGGGGCGAAGTTTGCGAGCCTCGTCCGAGCCTTTCGTAATGATTTCATCAAAAACATTGATTTGAACTTTTTGTAATTCTTCGGATTTTGCCAAAGAAAGCAGATAATATTTGCTCACCTCGTTGGCAATTTTTTCCAAAGTCCAAGTTTCAATATCTTCGCTATTTTCGGTCATTTGGGTTCTGTTCTGAAAACGCCAACGATTTTCTTGATAATATTTCCAATAAATTTCAGCAAGCATTGAGTAAAGCAAGTTTTTTGTAGGAAAACCAGCTTTTTCGGCTTCTTTTTTGAGTTCCTGCAAAGATTTCACTAAATCTTTTTCTTCTTTGATTTCGTAATATTTGAGCCTGTGGATAACTGCTTTTACGAGTTGGGCATTGTTTTTTTCTTTTTCGGCTTGTCTGTAAATTTCTTCTACCGATTTGCGGGCGGTTTCGGGCAAGCCTTTACTTTCGGCATCGGCTACTTTTTTCCAGAGATTGTCGTACATAGTTTGAGCGTGATTAGTTGGTAACAGAGAGAAATTGAGCAAGCAAAGCATTACCCAAAATCTAAGAAATAGCTTTTTCATAAGGCAGAAAGGTTTTTTCTGTAAGATGTAATGTTAGTAAAAATTCCATAAAAAAACTGCTTTTTTTGCATAAATTTATCATTTGATTTGAATTTGTATATGTAGCAAAAAAGTAATACTTTTGTAGCAAAAAGTTTCACTAAAAAAATGCTATGAAATTATACTCAAAAATAAGTGGTTTTACACTTTTCTGTACGTTTCGGCAGTTCGGCAGGCTCACTGACCTCTACGCTCAACGTACAGAAAAGCAAGTTTTCTCAAAACTTTTTACAAAAACCACTTTTGAACGAGTATAAAAATGCTTTCCTTTGTGGGTTATTTCGCCAGAGGGGATAGTAAAAAAGGTTTGTTGGGCTTGTGCTATTATGCAAAATAGCCAAAATCCCAAAAACAACACTCGCATAATGTATAAGATATTGATTAGTAGTTTTTTGTTAGTTAGCAGACAAGAAACCTTTATCTGTTCCCAGCAAAGCTATGTCTTCTTGGCTCAACTCGTTGAACAAAAAGACATAAATAATCTTGTTATCGATTTCTATTTTGCCAGCTATCATCTGTACAATATGCTGGTTGCCATAGTGGTCTATAATTCTTCCTGTTGTTTTCTGAGAAAAAGACTTATAGTTGAGTTGAAATTTCCTGTCTTTCAGGTCAATAATATTTTTATAGTCTGTTTCTACCAGCACATCAACCGACTGCCCCTCTAATTCGCTACGTTTATATCTGAATTTTCTCAGAATGTAATTATTGACTTTGATGATGTTGAAGGCTTCATCTGTCAAGATGATGCCGTCATAAATTTTATTCAGTACAAACTGATAGATTTGCGATTCTTCGGAAACAGCATTGAGTTTTTGTTCAAATTGTTGCATCCAGCTATCGTATTCTTGTACTTTTCTTTGCAATTCGGCTTCTTTGGCTTCGATTTGTTTTGAGAAATCTTTGGCAGCGTAGAGTAGTTTAATATTTTTCTCGTTGGCTTTTACGGCAGCCAAGTTGGTAGCAATACGGCGAGAAAGCCTTTCAATGAACTCTATCTGATAAGGCTCATAGACTTTCAGAGAGGCAATTTCTATGATACCTTCTATTTTTTCATCAGTTTTGATAGGTACGATAAGCAGAGCCGTAGGATTTACTTGCCCCAGTAGCCCCGAAGTAATATGTAAATAATCTTGTGGAATATCTGTAATGAGTTTGGTATCGCCTTCACGCCAAATCTCTCCGAGCAATCCTTCGCCAAATTCTACGATTTTTTGAATATATTTTCTTCTTTCGTAAGCATAGGAGGCTTTGAGTTCCAAGAAATGATGATTTTCGTCGGTATCATTTACGATAAACAACCCCCCTTGCACCGAGCCAGTGTATTTGACAAGGTTCGAGATAATTTCGTTGGCTTGCACTTCGAGGTTATCGTTGTTGTTTTTCAAGATTTCACCGAATAAAGCCAAACCTTCATTTTCCCAATTTCTTTTCGATTCTTGACTCAAAAATTCTTGCAACTGTTTGTTTCTCTCTTCGGCTTCGGCAATACTATTTTTGAGTTTGTTGAGCATTACTTTGAAGTTTTTGGCTAAGTCTCCCACTTCATCATCTGTCTTAACCCTATCCAAAAAGGCATCTTGTCCTCTCAATCCCCCTACTACCGACTTTGCCACCCTATCCAAAACAATAATAGGACGAGAAATACTATAAGAGAAATAAATGGCAAAAATGCCACCTGTTACAAGCATAATGATAATGGCAGAAATCACTATTAACTGAGCCTGCCAAATCAGTCCTTCGATATAAAAACTAATTACTTCGTAAAGATTTTGAACTTCGCCGTCGATTTTTTCATAATAGGTGGTTAATTGCCCTCTAATCCCCGATTTATTGTCAAAACCTATTTCTTTTTCCAAATTGACTATCACATCAAAGAGTTTTTCGTAATCGTTGATGTAAGTGATGAACTTTTCTTTTTGAACATCATCTATTTTACTATCTACGATTTTTCGTTTTAATTTTTCAGCAGTTTGGTGTAATCGCCCTTTGTAGTCCATATCTTTTCTTAGGAAGAAATCTTTTTCGTGCCTTCGTAGCTGTAAGACAAGCACTTTATCCACATCAATTTCTTCAAGGAAATGAACATATTGCCTCATTCTGCCTTCCAAACCATAGTTTTTGAAACCTCTCTCTCTGATTTTCTTTTGAAGCAAATCTAAGCTCAAATTATAGTTATCTCTAAGCTGCGAAAGTTTCTCTATACTTTCATTGAGTTTGAACTCGGAGGTGGTTGGATTATTTTTGAGCCTATCGATTACTTTTTTACTATCCTTGATGTTCGTAGCAATCAAAGTTATATGCTTACTTTTTCCTGTGCCGATGTACACTTCGTCGCGTGCATCAATGGCGAGTACATCTTTTTGCAAGCCGTCTATCTGTCCTGTGAGGTGTCGTAGCTCATCGAGGTCATCTTTATAGGCATAATACCGATTGATGTTGCGTTGGTATAAAAAGGCAATCAACCCGATAATACCCGCCAATGCAATCATTAGCGAAAAAGACAGGAGTATTTTGGTCTGTATTTTCCTGAATGAAATTTTCATACCCAAATAATTTTTAGTGTAGAACTAATCTAAATCATCTTCTATGCTAAAAGAATACAAGTTTTCATCTAATTGTAGCGTATTAGTTTTGTATTCTTTCACAAATTTATCAATTACTTCTTTGTTGATTTCATCAACGTTCAAAGCTACGGTAAGCAATACCATTAAGTCGCTTTGTGCTTCATCTATTTCGGAGTCATCAATTTCTATAAATTCCTGAACTTTCAAATCTCCTTCTGCTTCAATTTCGGCTATGATTTCAGCTTTTTTCTCCCAAATTTCCTCCATTTTCATTTCAGACAATTTATCAATACTTTCATAACCCTGATATTCGGGAAAAAGTTTTTGCACTTCTTGGTCTGCCATTTCCTCTGCAAGAGCCATATAATGGATAGATAAAGGCACCAGAAACACGTCAAAGATTACTTCTTTGCCTTTATGTGTTCCTGCGAAAAAGAAAAAAGCCGTTTCTTCATTTTGCTCTTCTGAGTAGTCGTAAGTCCATTCTAACTGATTTTTTATCAGGTAGTTTCTGATTGAGTTACAATCGGTGTTGTCAAAAGGGATAGTCTTTTTCATAGAAACAAATATAGCATTTTGGCTGTTCTTATCCAAAGATATGGACATAGTTTTTTTGAGTAAAAAAAATTTTCGGTAAATTTGAAACTAATTTAGGCGTACAAATTATATTGACAATGAAAAAAGACATAGAATTTCCCGAAGTGGAAGGCATACAAATTGCAATAGCTCGTAAAAAAAACGACGCACAAAGTTATCAATGGTTTGCTTATCTACTCAACACTAAGGAAATTGATTTACATAATGTTATTATTACTTGCAGGGGCTACGGAGAGATAGCAGGCGAGGCTCGTGCTACTTCTACCTTACGTTATTTTTTTGAATTTGTACCTGCATTAAGCACCTATCTAATTGAGCCTCTTTCGCCAGAAGTATTTGCATTATCAAGTGAGTATTGGGTGAGTTATTATATCGGTGATAAAATATTTGATAAAAAGTTCGTCTTCACTCCCGAACTTATCGAGCAAGCTGATTACAAATACATCAAACAGATAGATTTGGAAGGAATCTTGCAGTAAAGTTATTCTATTACAATGCTATCGGGTTTTTCCAATACCTGTTTTTCTTGATTACTAAGTTGCAACATTTCGGCAATTTTCTGAATATCGGGCTTTTGCAATACAAAAAAAAGCATAAGAAAAATTGTGATATACAAAAAAATTGTATCGGCAGTGAGAAGATAAATAACCGTGCTGAATAAAGATGCTGATTCAAGAACTGCCAAGCTAAGCATAAAAGCTACTCTGTAAGCTATGAGTTTCTCGGATAGCGTACCTGTATGAGGAATCACTTTGATTTTAGATTTGAGCAAAAAACGGCTACCTATAAATGCCCCCAAAGTAAATATAGGAACGATAATCTTAAAAGTAGATGCAAGTTCAGCATTACTTGCTTCAAAATTACCTGAATTGTGCAAGAAAAAACAGATGCCTGCAAACATCAACTGACCCGCAAGCAAAGCAAGATACATTATTTGTAAAGAATTTAGGTAAGATTTTGATGTTTGTTTTTGCATTTCCATAAACAATTTGCGTTTTTTATCAAACGAAGTCAAAATTAGAAATAAAAGAAAATAATAAAAAGAGAACCAAATTTTATTTTTGAAAGTTATTCAAGTTACGAGAAAAATATTTTTAGCTTATGCGTTTATTTTACAAAATACTCTTCTTTTTGCTCTCCACTTTGCCTACTTTTGGTCTGAACCATATAGTTGGCGGAGAGCTTTATGTTACGCGTGTGGCAGGCAATACGTACCGCATACAACTTATTTATTATTATGATGCTCTCAATTATCAAGAGCCTCCCAGTAATAGTCCTGTGCCTGTTGCCCCTTCGCCGCCAAACATCGCCGAAGTGTGCATTTACAGAAAATTTAACAATGTTCGGGTGCTTACTGCTAACTTACCCCGAGTGAGTACGAGCCTTATTGAACTTTCTCCTAATCCTTGTAGAACTTCTGAGCCGCCTTATGCTGGCTTCGAGAGAATCGTTTATCAGACCAATGTTACACTCAATCCTGCTATTTTTACCGATTTACAAGGCTACTATGTTGTTTTTCAAGACTATACGCGTAATACTTCTGTTATCACCAATATTGGTGGTCGTAGAGGATTTACGGCTTATGCAGAAATTCCGAGAACAAATAGCTTCATCAATTCTAATCCTGTGTTTTCGCCTTTATCTACGATAAACATTTGTAATGGACAAACCACTACTTTGGATTTTTCGGCAACTGATGCCGATGGCGACCAACTCGTTTATAGTTTGGTAGATTTGTACGACGCCATCAGAACGCCTCGCAATCCACCCCCACCCCTAGCCCCACCACCACTGCCCGCTGTTTATCCTGCACCTGTCCCAATTGTACCTTGGAATACAGGTTTTTCGGCTCTAAATGCCATTCCCAGCGACTTAGGACAACCCCTTAGTATCAACAGTAGTACAGGTTTGCTTACGGTAAATCCTGCCCGAAAAGGTATTTATGCTTTCGTTGTAAAATGTGAAGAATTTAGAGGAGGAGTAAAAATTGGAGAAGTAAGACGTGATATTCAGCTATACGTAGACGAATGTCAGTCTGTTATTGCTGCCCCCCTTGTACGGATACCTCTTGCTAACAATACTTTTTACCAAGAAGGTAATATTTTGAGCATCTCTCCCGAACAATTCCCCGAAAATGAAATCCGAATTCCCGTAGAAGCCGTAGTAGTACCCGATAAGTATCGTGTGCGTCCTGTACGTTTTACACTTGTTGCTCACAATTTTTCAAACAATAATCCGAACAGAATTACCCTAAGCCCCATTACAGTTGACTACAACACGCTCACAGGTGTAGCCCGAGCTACGCTACGCATTCCCGAATGTTTGCCAGAAGGCTTGTACGAATTTATAATTTTTGCCTCCAACCAACAATGTCCTGACGAAGGCATCGGCAGTTTGAAAGTAAAATTACAAAAAGGAACAAGAAATAGCAACGAACCACCACGTTTGAGCATAGTAAGTTCAAGCCCTGCGGGCATTGGGGCAGGAAGCACCGTAACAGCTACCCCCAAAGATACCATAGAAATCAACTTCTCGGCTCGATCCCCCGACACCCGCTCACGCGATAGCTTAGAAATTTTAGTAGCACCTGTTAATTTTAGCCTTTCCGAAAAAAAATATGCAATTTGTTGCTCAAAGAAAAGATGTTGTCAATACTTCGGCAAAATTCACTTGGCTACCCGATTGCAGTATTATTGCAGAAAATGGACAAGAAGAGGTTTTCTTGGTTAATTTTATTGCCAAAAGAACCCGCTCGGGTTGCTTTGTAGCTTACGATACTATTCAAATTAAATTTTTACTGAAAGATGTTTATTCCCATTTTGAGGAATTTTTGCCTCCCAATGCTTTCACCCCCAATGGTGATGGCACTGGTGATAGATTTCAGCTAAGTAATCTTACACCTGCTCCCCCTACTGCTCCCGATGGCGTTCCTAACCCAAATTTACCCTTAGATAATTGTCTGTTTCAGTTCAAAAAAATCAGCATTTACAATCGCTGGGGAAAAGTAGTTTTTAGCAGTACCGATAGAAATTTTGCTTGGGACGGAACAAATCAAAGTAGTGGAGTGTATTATTACCATATAGAATTTACAAACAAAAACTACAAAGGCATTGTCAATTTAATCAGATAAAAAAACTAAACCTGCTGTGAAAGAAAATCCTATCAAACTCGATACCATTGAAGAAGCTATCGAAGACCTCAAAAAAGGAAAAGTAATTATTGTGGTAGATGATGAAAACCGAGAAAATGAAGGAGATTTCATTTGCGTAGCCGAAACCATCACCCCCGAAATCGTAAATTTTATGGTGAAAGAGGCTCGTGGCTATCTCTGTGTGGCTCTCACCGAAGAACGGTGTAAGCAGTTGAATTTAGATTTAATGGTAAGCAATAATACCGACCCCAACAAAACCGCCTTTACCGTAACCGTTGATTTACTCGGACACGGCAATACTACGGGTATCTCGGCACAAGACCGAGCCAGAACCATCAAGGCTTTGGTAGATGAAGCCACCAAACCCGAAGATTTAGGCAGACCAGGACACATCAACCCCCTCAAAGCCAAAGAAGGTGGCGTATTACGCCGAGCAGGACATACCGAAGCCGCTGTAGATTTAGCTCATTTGGCAGGTTTTAAGCCTGCAGGCGTACTCATTGAGGTAATGAACGAAGACGGCACTATGGCTCGCCTCCCCGAATTGCGTGTGATTGCCGATAAGTTCGGAATGAAACTCATTTCTATCGAAGACCTTATCGCTTATCGTCTCCAAAATGAAAGTCTTATCCGTTGTGAAATAGGCGTAGAATTACCTACTCATTGGGGGAATTTTGATTTAGTTGCTTACCGCCAAATCAATACCGACGACATTCACTTGGCTTTGGTAAAGGGAACTTGGCAAGAAGACGAACCTATTTTGGTGCGGGTACATTCTTCTTGTGTTACAGGGGATATTTTTGGCTCGTGTCGTTGCGATTGCGGACCCCAACTCCATACGGCTATGAAAATGGTAGAAGATGCTGGAAAAGGTGTGGTACTTTATATGAACCAAGAAGGGCGGGGCATCGGGCTTATCAACAAACTCAAAGCCTATAAACTACAAGAACAAGGCTTAGATACCGTTCAAGCCAATGAAGCCTTAGGTTTCAAGATGGACGCAAGAGACTACGGCGTAGGAGCACAAATATTGAGAGATTTGGGTGTAAGAAAAATCAAACTCATTTCCAACAATCCCAAAAAGCGAGCAGGACTTATCGGGTATGGATTGGAAATTGTGGATACAGTACCCATAGAAATACAACCCAATCCACATAATCAGAAGTATTTGGAAACCAAGAGAGATAAAATGGGACACAATATTCTCAAAGATTAAGAAAGAGAAAGAAAGATTTTTTTGGCACGGTACTTGCAAGATGCTACATAAAACTATGAAACCGCCTGCAAAGACCTTGCAAAGCTTTTAAGATTTTTTTCTAAGAATTATGAAAACTTAAACATAAAAAAGACTTGCCAGATTTGCTTGGTAAGTCTTTTTTGTAATCTAAGGTAATTTTTAAGAAACCCTTTCTTTGATACGAGCGGCTTTACCCATTTTGCCACGTAAATAGTAGATTCTTGAACGACGTACTTTTCCTTTTCTTATTACCTCTATCTTATCTACGCTGGGAGAAAAGAGGGGAAATATACGCTCCACACCTACACCATTAGAAACCTTACGAACAGTAAAAGTTTCGTTTATACTATTGCTGTTTTTTCTCTGAATTACTACACCTTGGTATTGCTGAATACGCTCTTTGTTTCCTTCCTTAATTTTTACGTGAACATTCACTGTATCACCTGCTCTAAAATCAGGAATATCGGCACGCTTGGCAAGCACTTCGGCTTCTACAGCTTGAATCAACGCATTTTTCATAAAAATATATTTTTTTGAATGATTTTCTGAAATGAGGTGCAAATATAAAATACTTTTTTGACAAAAACACTTTTTTGATAAAAAATATTTTGCCTATTTTCAGAAGATACCAAAAAGTAAAAAAAAAGGAAGAATCTTGGCTTAATATGAACTAAAAAATTATATTTACGCTACCCGATTTTACTCCTTTATGATTATTCGTGCTATCAACAATACCAAACTTAGACGCAAGTTATTCATTGCCTTTTTTACTTTTACTTGTATCATTATTTTTGTGGCAGGTATGAGTTTTTGGTTTTATGGCAAGAGAGATAGTTTGCAAAATATTACTGCACAAATAGAAGATATTACTACAGATGTTTTGAAATTAGTAAAACACGAAGCCGATTTTTTTGAAAACGAACTGCTATCTGATGATTTCTACAAAACAGGTAAAAGCAAAAGTTTGAAGAAAAATAGAGATTTGTTGCAAGATATTCAGAAGAGAATACAGAACCTACTACAAAAAAGTGAAATTGAGTCTTTTGGGGTAGATTCCAAGCTAAGACAGCTTTCCGTAGAACTCAATAACTACAACCTCAAACTCAATAAAGTAGTCGACGCCTACTTCAAAAAGGGCAAAAAAGATACAGGTTTAGAGGGAAAAATGAGAAGTTATATCCACGAATTGGAAAATAGAGAAGTATTGTCCCAAACGCTTATACTCAACTTACGAAGATACGAGAAAGATTATTTGATGCGAAAAGACAGCATCAGTATCGTATTTTTTCAGGAAAATATACAATCAGCACGCCAGCAACTCAAAAAAAGTGATGATTTGGATTTATTGGAAAAATACGAACAAACTTTTCAGCAATACATTACTTTTGACAAAATTTTAGGACTACAACAAAACAATAAAAGTACAGGTCTGAAAGACCAAGTCAATCAGCATAGCGAAACTGCTATTCAACTCATCGAGCAAACCAGTAAAATCGTAGAGCAACGTTCCAAACTGATGCGAGGTGAATTTCAGAATATTTTTGTCATTACACTCCTGATTGTAATCGTAATGAGCCTCACGTTTAGCTACTTCCTTTCTTTTTTTATGACTATTCCCGTTACCGAACTTTCTATGTCTATGCAAAAAGCCATAGAAATGAATTTCTCCGAAGACCTCAAACCCGCCCGAAAATACACTAATGATGAAATAGGTATCCTTACTGATGAGTTCAATTTGATGATAAAGCGTATTCAAGAGCAGTTCAGGCAAATTAAAGAAAACACAAAAATAATTCAGGAAAGCAACAAAAACTTACAGAATACCAACTTACAATTAGCCGAATCGGAAAAACGCCTGAGTAAATTTTTATTAGTAAAAGAAACACTTTTTGGCATCATCACCCAAGACCTTAAAAGCCCCCTCAATTCCCTAAAAGGCTTCTTGAGCCTGATGCAACACCACCCCGAAACCTTCAGCCCCGAAGAGCTAAAAGGAGTCGCAGGAGATATGTATGCCTCTTTTGATAAAATTACGCTACTGATGAACTCTTTGGTGCAATGGTCGCAAACCCAAACCGGCGACCTTGCCTACAATCCAAACCATTTCAACATTACCGCTATGGTAGAGCAAGTCATTGCTTTTTATTCGCAAATGGCTAAAGGGAAAAAAATTAAAGTTACGAACTCCATCAAAGATGACATTATCGTCAATGCCGATAAAGATATGATAAACTTTACCCTAAGAAATTTGGTGTCCAATGCCATTAAATTTACTCACGAAGGCGGAAATGTAGAAATTACTGCCAAAAATAGAGGCAAAAATATGATATTGGTTTCGGTAAAAGATACAGGCGTAGGAATGAGCCAAGAGCTCTTGGAAAAAATTTTTCAGCCCGACATACATATTTCTATGCTCGGCACCAACAATGAAAAAGGCTCAGGCTTCGGACTGATGATGTGCAAAGATTTTATCCAAAAAAACGAAGGCAAAATCTACATAGAAAGCGAAGAAGGTAAAGGTACAAGCGTACATTTTACCCTCAAAAAAGTTTTTTAAAACTTTTGCAAAAATCAGAATATTTGATATTTTTGATTTTATACTCAAAAATAAGTGGTTTTACACTTTTCTGTACGTTTCGGCTACGCTCAACGTACAGAAAAGCAAGTTTTCTCAAAACTTTTTACAAAAATCACTTTTGAATGAGTATATTATCCCCTAAAAGCAAAATAAAGTTTCTTAAACAAGTCTTTTCACTTTAATTTTTTTTCGTATGAATTTTATCCCAAGTATGCTATTAAAACAACTCTACACCAGAGGCAGCCTACGCAATGCCACTGAGGGAGTGATGTTCTCGGTTAAAAACCGATTGAGTGATGCCAAACTCACAGGACTGAAAGAAGTGGTTATAGGTGATAAGAGTATCCCCCTATCCGATGTTTTGGTAGATTTGGGTAATGGGGCTTTGATGCCTGCCAGTCAGATTACTGAAGCCTCTCCTATTGATTTTCCGCTTCGTAAAGCTATCAATGTCATTACCAAAACTGCTCCCTTACCCGAAGGAAAATACAAAGTCAAAATAGAGTTTAAGGCAAGCCCTTTTGGTAATTTAGAAATAAAAGTAGAAGACTCCATCGCCAAAGAGGACACTAATCTCGTAAAAATCCCTCGTAACGATTTGGACGATTACAGCGAAGAAGCTATCAAGAGCAGGCATAAGTTTATCGACGAGTATGTCAGGAAAAATGTAAATCCCGATTTCAAAGGGGTAAATCACATCACCAAATACTCTTTTGACCCCCACCTCACGCAAGGAAATTGCGAGCATTTCGTAGGGGTTGCCCAAGTACCTATGGGCATTGCCGGACCGCTTCGTATCAATGGTGAACACGCCAAAGGTGATTTCCTTATTCCCTTAGCTACTGCCGAAGGTACTTTGGTCGCTTCTTACAACAGAGGAATGAAAGTACTCAATATGAGTGGTGGTGTAACTTGTACCGTCATTGGCGATGCGATGCAAAGAGCCCCTGTTTTCTGTTTCGAGAATGCTCGTGAGGCTCGTGAATTTCATAAGTGGGTACAAGCCAATTTTGCCAGAATAGCCGAAGAAGCCGAAGCCACTTCAAGCGTTGCCAAATTGCAATACATCGATACGTATCTCTCCAACAAATTTGCCTATATGCGTTTCAACTACTCCACAGGCGATGCCGCAGGGCAAAATATGGTGGGGCGTGCTACTTTTGCCGCTTGTAGCTGGATTTTAGATGCCTACACACCTGGTAAAATCAAAAACTTTTATTTAGAATCTAATTTTGCTACCGATAAAAAAGCCTCACAAGTCAATGTAATGCATACGCGTGGCAAACGCGTAGTTGCCGAATGTACCATCAAACGCGATGTACTTATCCAAATCATGCGTGTAGAACCCGAAAAACTTGCTACACACTATCACATTGCTAATATCGGTTCAATCCTTTCAGGGGCAAATAACAATGGTTTGCACTCTGCCAATGGCATTACAGCTATGTTTATTGCCACGGGACAAGATGTTGCCAATGTTTCGGAGTCTTCGGCAGGTATAATGTACGCCGAACTTACCCCCGAAGGCGACTTGTATATGAGCATTACCATTCCTTCGCTTATTGTAGCTACACACGGAGGCGGTATCAAATTGGCTACCCAAAACGAGTGCTTACAGATGTTGGGCTGTACGGGTAGAAATACAGTTAATAAATTTGCCGAAATCGTAGCAGGTGTAGTGTTGGCAGGTGAAATTTCTCTTGCTTCAGCAATTTCTTCTTCCGACTGGGTATCAAGCCACGAACAATACGGTAGAAATAGATAAAATCTAAGACCTCTTATAGAGCTTCGAAGCTCTATAAGAGTATTTTATGAACTTTTTTGAAAACCTTGTTGTTTCCGTTTCGGAAATTAGTTTCAATGCGTGTCTTCAAATCTATAACGGCTATTTTACTACTACTGCTTGTCTTTTTTGCAAATACAGGTGTAGTAATAACCAAGCATCGTTGTAAGATGCGAGGCGAACGCATTTTTATTTTTACCAAACCTTCCGATTTTTGTTGCTCTCAAACTCCTAAATCCCAAACTTGTAGCGTACAAGCTACAGCTTGTTGCCTTGAACAAAATAATTTCCACAAACTTACTTCCGATTTTCAATTTTCTTGTTACTCGCTTGATTTAGGTGAAGTTCAAACTATGTTGATTGCTCTTTTTGAGAGCAAACCTATTTTTTTAAGCTATCAGCCTTCAACTACTCAAACTTTCTCAAATCTACCTAAGCCACCTCCTCTACCCGCAGGCAAAACTCTACTTCTTTACATTGCTACCTTTCTGATTTAATAGCGAAACAAACAAACTAAGTGCTTTTGTAAGAAGCACAAGGGCAGTTTATTGTTTCACTTCAAAATCAGAAAGTTATGTTTTTTAGAAAAATCAAAATCCTTATATTAGCTTTTTTGTGCATAAATGTTTTGAAGGCTCAAAACCTACAAGGCAAACTACAAGATAAAAACCAAAAGCCTATCGTGGGGGCAAGTCTGTTTTGGCTTGGCACTACAATAGGTACAATCAGCAACGAAAATGGCGATTTTAGCCTATCTTATAGCAAAGAAAGCAATCGTTTGGTAATTACGGCAGTAGGCTACGTAAGCGATACCATTGTAGTAAATGAAAACAAATTCATTACCATAAACCTTTCAGAAGACAGCCAAGCCATTCAGGCAGTAGAAGTACGGGCATCAAGCAGTTTCAAAGATAAAGAAACCGTGCAGATGAGTGAATTTCTTTCACGTAAAGAACTCACCAAAGCCGCTTGTTGCAATCTTTCAGAAAGTTTTGAAACCAATGCCTCCATTGATGTAAGCTATCAAGATGCCGTTACAGGTACAAAACAAATCAAGATGCTTGGCTTAGATGGCACTTATACACTTATCACTACCGAAAATTTGCCTTTTTTGCGTGGTTTGGCAACTACTTATGGACTAAATTTTATCCCTGGCACTTGGATAAATTCTATTGATATTTCCAAAGGGGCAGGCAGTGCAGTCAATGGCTATGAGTCAATGACAGGGCAGATTAACGTAGAACTGCTCAAACCCGAAATGGAAGAAAAAATCTTGCTCAATGCTTATCTCAACCATTTTGGGAGAGTAGAAAGCAATTGGGCAAGTAGGCACAAATTCAATGAAAAATGGTCGGCAAATCTGCTTGCACACACAAGTACCCTGCAAAACAAAGTGGATAACAACCAAGATGGCTTCGTAGATATTCCACTTTACACACAATACAATACGATGCTTCGTTTTAAACGTAGCAGTGAAAAAATGATGAATCAGTTTGGTTTTAAGTTTATCCACGATAACCGCAGGGCAGGGCAAATTAGCTTTTTTGAAAATCCCACAAACCCACTTACCTACGGCACAGCTACTGCCACCCAAAGAGCAGAATTTTTTGCTAAGAATGCTTTGCTTTATCCTAAAAAGCCTTATCAAGGTTTGGGGCTGGCTACTTCGGCGATATGGCATCAGCAAGATGGCTTTTTGGGGCAAAATACCTACAAAGGCTTACAACAAAGCCTTTACAACAACCTCATCTACCAAAACATTCTCGCTAACACTCAACACACCTACAAAGTAGGACTTAGCCACGTGCTTGATAGTTACCAAGAACGTTTCAGAGATTCTACCTACCGCAGAACTGAAAACGTTTGGGGTATTTTTGGTGAATACACTTACGCAGGAAAAAAAGTTAATATGGTCTTTGGAAATCGTTTAGATAAGCATAATCTTTTTGGCTGGATTTATACGCCACGCCTGCACAGCAAATACAATTTTGATGATAATACCATTTTGCGTTTTTCTGTGGGAAGGGGCTTTCGTGTGCCAAACCCAATAGCCGAAAATTGGGGCTTTTTGGTAAATAATCGCAGAATAATTGTTGATGAAATTATCCGTCCCGAAATTTCTTGGAACTATGGCATAAGTCTGCAAAAAGAGTTTCCTCTTTTTGGGAAAAAGGCTACTTTTACAACTGACCTCTTCCGAACTGACTTTCAAAACCAGCTTATCGTAGATATGGATAGAGATGCCACCGAATTGCATTTCACCAATTTACAAGGAAAATCTTTTGCTAATAGCTTTCAAGCCGAACTGCAAATGAACCCTTTGGCAGGTTTGGAAACTAAAATTGCTTACAAATTGTATGATGTAAAAACAACCTTGGCAGATAAGTTGCAAGAACGCCCCTTTGTCAGTAGGCATCGTTTTTTTGTAAATGCTTCTTACGAAACTCGCCGTAGCGGTTTGCAGTTCGATGCAACGCTCAAATGGAATGGGCGTCAGCGTTTGCCTGTTTCGCACAATCCTTTGGAAGTAAATCAAACGCAGTATTCGCCTGCTTTCGCTACGCTTAATGCTCAAATTAGTAAAAAGTTTTCGCAAAAATTTGATGCTTACATCGGAGGCGAGAATATTACTAATATCAGGCAAATGAACCCCATTGTATCGGCAGATAACCCACAAAGCATACACTTCGACGCCTCAATGATTTGGGGACCTATCGTGGGCGTAATGGTGTATAGCGGTGTGAGAGTGAAATTTTAAAAAATCAACCCTCACCTGACTACGAAAAGTCTCTCTCATTTGGTCGTTGAGCTAAGCCGAAACGTGGAGAGGGATTTAGGGTGAGGTCGTGAAGTCAAAATAAATGTTTAACCTATAAACCCTCAAATGTTATGAAGCAGTTAGTTTTCGTATTTGCAATGTTTTTGGCGAGCTACGCAATGGCTCAAACCGAAACGCAAGAAGTGAAAATCAAGACCTCGGCAGTCTGCCAGATGTGCAAGAAAAAAATCGAAAGAGATTTGAGCTACGAAAAAGGCGTAGTTAGCTCTACTCTTGATGTAGAAAGTAAAATACTAACGGTTACATACAATCCACAAAAAACAAATCCTGAAAAAATCAAGAAGGCAGTTACTAAAACAGGCTACGACGCCGACGACTTGCCCGCCAAGCCCAAAGCCTACAAAAAACTGCCCGAATGTTGTAAAAAAGACAAAGCAACGCATTAGGTTTCTTACCTTTCCCGACTTGTCAGGTTTTCAATACCTGACAAGTTTTTTAGATTTCATCAAAAAAATCGTTTTTTTTGAAAAAATTTGCTTACAAAACATTAGTTTTGTGCAAATATTATTTGTATGAAGAAATTTTTTTTCATCTCAATTCTTTTCTGTGTATCAATAGCAACTTACGGACAAAGTGCCTTTGAAAAAGCTAAGATAGAAATTCTTTGTCAAGCCATTCGTTTCAATCATATTATGCAAAATAAGGCAGAAATTGCCAATAAATTAGATTGCTCTTCGCTGGAAACTATAAGCAAAACTTTGCCCAATGCTTCGCGGGCTTCTAAAAACATTTTGGCTTCGTACAAAAACAAAAGCTACTCCCAAATTTCAGACGAAACCAAACGCATACAACAACTCAAAAAAGATATTTTGCTCGAATTTAAAAAATTAGCTCCTCGTATCAGCAAATCAGCGGAGTTTCAGGCAAAATGGCAACGAGGTCTTGATTCTATTTCGGTAGCATTAGACCAAAGTTTAGCCTTACCAACTGACGAAAGCGTACAAGCAGAAAATAAAAATAATGACAATAAAGACAACGAACTTGAAGAAACGGTCATTCCCTACGAACGTAACAATAACAAAATTCCCGCACCAGAGTCAAGTAATACAGGCTTATGGATTATCAGTATTTTGGCTGTACTGATTTCTTTTTTGAGTGTAGGTTATGCCTATCTTACCCAAAAAACAAGCACCCACAGACTAAAAGAAATGGAAAACCTACTGAAAGAACGCTACAACCACTTAGACACTCGTATGGATAAGATGCTTACACGCGAGGAGTTTCGTAAGCAAAACCCACTTTAATAATGAATTTTCGCAAGATTCGTTTTTTTATTTTTCTCAAAGAGATTTTCATAATGTCTTGGACGGGCTTTGGCGGTCCGCAGGCTCATTTGGCTTTGTTTTTGAGAGTTTTTGTAGAAAAACGTGCCTATCTTAGCGAAGAAGCCCTTTTAGAGATTTACGCTTTGTGCCAAATATTACCTGGTCCCACTTCTACGCAAACCATTACAGGCATTGCCTATCGGATTGGCGGAGCAGGTTTGGCGTATCTAACGCTTTTTGTGTGGATTTTACCTTCTATTACCATAATGACTTTGGCGGCTGTATTCATCAGTTACCTGCAAGCCGAAGCCGTAAGTTTTGAGTTTGCTCGTTTCACACACGCCATTGCCGTAGGATTTATCCTTTCAGCGGGTGTGCAGATATTTCAAAAAATTATTCATACCAAAACTGCTTTCGTACTGATGAGCCTTTCAGCAGTGATTGCCTATTTTTATCACCCTCAATGGTTTCTGCCAATACTTATTATTGCAGGTGGTTTGGTTACGGCTATGGGCAAGTTCCAACGTTATCCGAAGGTGCAAGATAAAAATGTAAAAATTCGTTGGCGTAACCTTACGTATTTTATTTTGATTTTTGCGGTGCTGGGCTTTTTGAGCGAGTTTATGCGTCCTTATAGTTTTGGTTTGCCTTTTCGCCTTGCCGAAAACTTTTATCGTACAGGTTCTATCATTTTTGGCGGTGGGCAAGTGCTTGTGCCGCTGATGCTCACGGAATTTGTGTATATCAAGAAACTTGTCAGTCGCGAGGAGTTTGATTTGGGCTACAATTTTAACCAAATGCTTCCGGGACCTACCTTTGCTTTTTCGGCTTTCATCGGGGCAATGGCAATGCGTGAATTTGGCACTTGGGGGCAAGTGCTTGGCGGTGTAATTGCAGGAGTGATGATTTTCTTGCCCGGTACTTTGCTTATTTTCTTTGTGATACAATTTTGGGACGAACTGAAAAAATATCGTCCTGTACGTGCTTCTCTCGAAGGCATCAATGCCGTAAGTGTGGGTTTAGTGCTTACTGCCTTAGTGCTAATGGGCGAAACCATTTTTTCACAAACTACCGAAATGATATTTTTGGATATTTTGGTTATAATGATTACCTTTGTGCTATTGCAATTTACCCGCTTGCCTGCTCCGTTTTTGGTGCTTGCAGGATTGCTATTAGGGTATTTGCTTTCTTTGTAATTTTTCGTTTTCACCAAACAACTACAAATCCTATGAGAAGAACTCTTTTTATTGCTTTTTTATTGTGCTTGGCTATGCGACTGCAAGCCCAAGTAGTATTTGAAACTGCTTTTCCACAAGCGGGACAAAGTGTTGCTTTCAGTTATACGCCACAAGCCGACCTTGCCTATGCACAAGAAATAGAAATTTATGCTTACTTAAACGATGGCACAACGAAAGAGCCTGCAATGCAAAAATTATCCTTAGAAAAAGCAGGAAAAATCTGGAAAGGACAAATTCCCACACAAACCGATACTAAATCTATCCTCTTAGCAATATTTGAGGCAGGTACAACAAAAACCGATAACAATAACAACAAAGGCTATACGCAAATTCTCTATGATGCCAAGAAAAAACCTCTCTCACGTACATACGCAAGTCTGGCTATCGCCAAAGATTTTCTTTATTTTTTAGATATATCAGAAAAGCAGTCCGAAGAATGGATAAGACAGGAATTTAAAAACTTCCCCGAAAACAAATACCGTTACTTTAATGCATACGCAAAAATAATCCTCAATAACGACAAACAAAAAGCCCAAAAAGAACTCCAAAATTTAGAAAAAAAGAAAAATATTGATGAAGATGAAATGGAGGTCATCTATCGGTTTTACAGAAACAAAGAAGATAAAGCCAAAACCGAAGAATGGGAAAAGAAAATTTTGGCACGCAACCCCAAGCACCCCATAGCCGAACTCGAATATATAATACCCATATACAGCGAAACAGATGCACAGAAACGTTTAGAGCTAATCAAGGCTTTTCTGGGGAAATTTCCCAATTCTACCCAAAAAAATAGGTTTGAAGCAACGCTCTATTGGGAAGAAATAAAAGAAGCCGCCAAAAACAAAGACACAAGCCGTGTACAAGAACTTCTGACCAATGCTCCACCTAAACTCCACGAATCATTGAGCGATAACTGCAATAACTACGCTTGGGAACTTGCCGAAAAGAGCGAAAACTTAGAAATTGCTGAAATCCTCTCAAAGTTTTCAATAGAAGTCCAAAGAAAAATCATAGCCAACCCCAAAGAAGAAGAAATCTATCCAAAAGCCTTTATAAAAGTAGGTGCTCAAAATTCATTAGGAATGTTTTTGGATACTTACGGTTGGGTATTGTACAAACAAGAACGCTACCTTGAAGCACTCGGGGCGTTTAGAGAAGCAATTAGCATCAATGAACGCAATCAAAAAGATACCGAATATTTAGAACGATATTTTCTTGCACAAGATAAAGCCGAAAAAATGCTTTTGGAAAATCTCGCAAAAGCAGGCAAAGCAGGCAAAGAACACAAAGCACGCCTTCGCAAACTCTACATAGCAGAAAAACAAAGCGAAGATGGCTTTGAAGAATATTTTTCGGCAATGGAAATGCAAGCACAAAAAGAGGCACAAGAAAGGATAATGAAAAAATTGATTAACCAAAAAGCCCCCAATTTTGAAATCAAAGATTTAGCAGGTAAGACCGTAACCCTCAAAAGTTTGCAAGGAAAAATCGTGGTGATTGATTTCTGGGCAACTTGGTGCGGACCTTGTATAATGTCGTTTCCCGGTATGCAACAAGTTGTTAATCAATACAAAGATAATAAGGAGGTAGTATTTTTGTTCGTAGGTACTATGGATAAAGAAGACAATGTAAAACAATGGGCAGAAAAAAATAAGGAAAAATACTCCTTTTATGTGCTTTACGACGAAGGCAACAAAGTTGCTGATGCTTTTGGCATAAATGCTATTCCTCACAAATTTGTTTTAGACAAAAAAGGACAAATTCGTTTTAGTAGCATTGGTTTTGATGGAAGTGCCGAGGCTACACGTAAAAACGTGGAATTGATGATTGAGGCTGTGAAAAAACAATAAAACAATTTTTATATTGATAAACCAAGCATAAATTTGTAGCAATTACGCATTGCTACAAATTTTTTTATGGACTTACGCACTCAAATTCAAGAAAAAATCAATCAGAAAACCAAGCCTCTTGGGGCTTTGGGCAAATTAGAGGCACTTGCTACGCAAATTTGTTTGTTACAAGAAACATTAAGTCCGAGTTTGCAAAATCCGCACATTGTAGTTTTTGCCGCAGACCACGGCATCGCCGAAGAAGGTGTAAGTGCTTATCCACAAGAAGTAACCTATCAAATGGTCTATAATTTTCTTAGGGGTGGGGCGGCTATCAATGTTTTTGCAAAACAACACCAAATTCAGTTGGAAATAGTTGATGCAGGGGTAAAACACACTTTTCCTGAAAATTTGCTTTTGTGGCAACACAAAATAGATTTCGGCACAAAAAATTTCCTCAACAGCCCCGCAATGACCGAAGCACAACTGCAAAAGTCTTTGGACTACGGCAAAAAGATTATCCAACACATTCGTTCAAGAAATTGCAACATAGTAGGTTTGGGTGAAATGGGCATCGGCAATACTTCCTCGGCAAGTGTGCTGATAAGTTTGCTCTTAAACATTCCCATAGAACTTTGCGTAGGAGCAGGTACAGGTTTGAACAGCCAGCAAATAGAATACAAAACCAATGTCTTGCGTAAAGCTATTGAAACACACAAACTTCCTGAAAGTTCCCCATATACTATTTTGCAGTATTTCGGGGGCTACGAAATTACCCAAATGGTAGGAGCAATGCTTGAAGCACAAAAAGAGAAAATGCTCGTATTGATTGATGGCTTTATTGCCAGTACCGCTTTTTTGGTAGCTTACCAAATAGAGCCGAAAATGATAGCAAATGCTATTTTTTGCCACAAATCAGCCGAGCAAGGGCATCAAACTCTTTTAGAACGACTTGGCGTAGAGCCACTTTTAGACCTACAAATGCGTTTGGGCGAAGGAACAGGCTGTGCCGTTGCTTATCCTATTGTAGTTTCGGCAGTGGAGTTTATCAATAAAATGGTAAGTTTTGCTGATGCAAAAGTTTCTTCAAAAAGTTGAAGTCATTTTTGAGCTTTTCGCTAATAATTTTCCGTTTTTTATCGTTTTTTGGGAAAAACCTTTAATTTTGCCAATCTTTTGAAGCATTTGTTTTCTCAAAACCGATTACTTGATGCGATATTTTAAATTGATTGCTCTGGCTTTACTTGTGTTGCTCATAGACCAAGCCTCCAAAATGTGGGTGTATAATAATATGAGTTTGGGCGAAGAATTTGTGCTTTTTGATATAACAGGGCTGAAATGGCTCAAAATTCATTACACGCTTAACGAAGGAATGGCTTTTGGTATCAAATTGCCCGAACCCTACGGCAAAATCATTCTTTCGCTTTTTAGAGTGGTAGCTGTTATTGTCATTGGGATATATCTCAAAAAATTGGTACGTCAGCAGGCACACGTAGGTTTGCTTCTTAGTCTTACGTTCATTATGGCTGGGGCTTTGGGAAATGTAATTGATGGTACTTTTTATGGTGTTTTGCTCAAAAACAATGTTATCCCCAACTCGCCTACACCTTGGTTTCACGGGCAAGTGATTGATATGATTTTCACCGATTTTTGGCAAGGTATTTTGCCCGAATGGATACCCATTTTAGGTGGCACTTACTTTGCCTTCCCGATTTTCAACCTTGCCGATTCATCAATTTTCATAGGTGTTGTAACTATTCTTCTTTTTCAGAAACGTTTTTTTGCTCACGAAAAAACTACCCAACAAGAAAATACCTCCGAAATAGAAACTTCAACCCAAACCACCGACCAAAACTAATATGCCTTTACAACTACATACCAACCACAAACAACTTTTAGCCGACACCGTTACGCCTGTAAGCATCTATCTAAAATTACGCGATAAATTTGCCAACTCTATCTTGCTAGAAAGTTCCGATTATCACGGCAACGAAAACAGCTTTTCGTATATTTGCTTTCACCCGATAGCTCGTTTTGAAGTAAAAAATGATACTATCTTCATACAATATCCCAAAACCAAAGTCCAAACTTTCCCTATCCAAACAGGCAAACAAGTAATAGAACGTTTGCACGAATTTTCTAAAAGTTTTGAGGTGAAGCAGGCTAATTCTTTTAATTTCATCACCAATGGCTTGTTTGGCTATATGGCTTATGATGCCGTAAAGTATTACGAAGATATCAGCTTGCAAGAACCCGATGCCGAAAGAGCCATTCCCACGATTTTGTATCAGGTCTATCAGTACGTAATAGCCATTAACCATTTCAACAACGAACTTTACTTGTTTGAACACCTTTTAGAAGGTGAAAAAAGCCATTTGCAAGAAATAGAAAATCTGATTTTCAATAGAAATATTCCTCAACATCATTTCCGCCTGCTCGAAGAGGAGAAATCTAATTTCACAGATGAAGAATTTTTGGCAGTTATTGAGCGAGCCAAAGAGCATTGTAAGTTGGGTGATGTGTTTCAGATGGTTGTATCGCGTCGCTTTGAGCAGGCATTTCAAGGTGATGATTTCAATGTATATCGGGCTTTGCGGTCAATCAATCCTTCGCCGTATTTGTTTTATTTTGATTACGGCAGTTTCAAGATTTTTGGTTCTTCGCCTGAGGCACAAATCGTGGTGAAAGGCACAAAAGCAACTATCTTCCCGATAGCAGGCACTTTCAAACGCACAGGCGACGACCAAGCCGATTTGGCTCTTGCCCAAAAACTCTTCGACGACCCCAAAGAAAACTCCGAACACGTCATGCTCGTAGATTTGGCTCGCAACGACCTGAGCCGAAATGGTACAAACGTGCAAGTAGAAACTTTCAAAGAAATTCAGTATTATTCACACGTTATCCATTTGGTTTCCAAAGTAAGTGCCGAAGTAATGCCCAACACGCCTACGCTCCAACTCGTAGCCGATACCTTTCCCGCAGGAACGCTCTCAGGGGCTCCCAAACACAAAGCTATGCAACTTATCAATACCTACGAAAAAGGCAACCGAGTCTATTATGGCGGTTGTATTGGCTTCTTGGGCTTCAATGGCGATTTCAACCAAGCCATTATGATACGTTCATTTTTGAGCAAAAACAACAAACTCTACTTGCAAGCAGGAGCAGGCATAGTCGCCAAATCCGATACCCAAAGCGAATTGCAAGAAGTAAATAACAAACTCGGTGCTTTGCGAAAAGCTATGCAAATGGCTGAAAAAGTGTGAGTTCAATTTTTTTTGAGTTTGTTTTCTTCCGTAAATTCCAACTCACCTACATCTATCATTTTTTGAAGTACCTCAATGAGGGCTTCGCGTGTGCGTGGTTGGATAGTTCCGATAAGTTCTTCTATGCTAAGCGACTGGAAAGTAAGGGCTTCTAAAACTCTTTCGCGATACATTTCGTAATAGTTTTCGCTCAATCGGTGTTCTTTCTTTTTTTGCAAACACACATCACAAATGCCACAAGGTTCGTAGCTGATTTCACCGAAATATTCTAAAAGCAGTTGTGTGCGGCAACGGTTTTGGTGTTGGACGTAATGTGCTACTGCCTTAGCTTTTCGCAAATCTCGTTCTTTCCGCTGATTGACCTTTGCCATATCTATGGGCAGATGTTCGGGGTGTTGGCGGGGCAACAGAAATGTAATTTGCGGCTTATCTTTTTGTTTTTCATAGACCAAGACACGCATCTTTTCAAGATATTCCAAAATTTGCATTACTTTGCTTACTTCTAAATTGGCTTGTTTTGCGATTGCCTGCTCCGAAATTCGTACAAAATGGCTCAACGCCTCGCCTCCATACATTCGCAGTAAAAGCTGAATGATAGGCTCTAATTTAGGATTTGCCACCTGAAAAGCATACAAATCGTTCTTATTGAGAATAAATAGCATCTTCGAAGGGCTGAAATATGCCTCGCTCAAATGAATAATTCCTTCGTCGGCTAAGATTTTCAAAGAAAAATGAGCTTCCGTTACATCAAGATTAAAGGTTTTTACGAAATCATTGAAATCAAAATCAAAACTTGCCATTGTACCGCTACCTACGGCTAATTGATAATAATTGGCGAGCATCTGATATACGTTTTTGATAATTGCCAAACTCGGATAAGCCTTCAAAACTTGAATTTGTAATTGCTCAATATCGTTTTTATCATAGAGAGCCACGGCATAGGCTTTTTTTTCGTCTCTCCCTGCTCTGCCTGCTTCTTGGTAGTAGGCTTCAAGTGATGAAGGTAAATCAAGATGTACTACCACACGCACATCGGGTTTATCGATACCCATTCCGAAGGCGTTGGTAGCAACAATGACACGGGTTTTGTTTTTTATCCACGCCTCTTGTTTGCGGTTGCGTTCTTCGTTGCTAAGCCCTGCGTGATAGAAATCGGCATTTACCTTGTGCTGAATAAGCATTTGAGCTATTTCTTGCACACGTCTACGCGTGCCTGCATATACCACTGCCGAGCCTTGCACGTTTTTTAAAATATGAAGCAATTTTTGTATTTTATTTTCTTCATAAAAACAAGAATACGAAAGATTTGCTCTTGCAAAACTTTTTTGTACAACTTTCCTTTGGGTGCGGAATTGTAGGCGGTCTTGTATATCCCCTTTCACGACTTCGGTAGCCGTAGCCGTAAGAGCAATACAAGTAACATCAGGGATAAGTTTGCGGATTTCGGCAATTTCCAGATACGGTGGGCGAAAATCGTAGCCCCATTGCGAAATGCAATGAGCCTCATCAATAGCAAGCAGCGATACTTTCATTTTTTTGAGGCGTTCTTTGAAAATTTCGGTTTGTAGGCGTTCGGGCGAAACGTACAAAAACTTTACTTTTCCATATACACAATGGTCTAAGGTTACGTCTATTTCTCGGCGGCTCATTCCCGAAAAAATTGCATAAGCACTGATGTTGCGTTTGCGTAGGTTTTCAACTTGGTCTTTCATCAGAGCAATAAGTGGCGAAACTACAATACAAATGCCTTCCATACACATAGCAGGCACTTGAAAGCAAATTGATTTTCCGCCCCCTGTGGGCAAAAGTGCTAAGGTATCGTAACCTTCAAGAACCGACAAGATGATTTCTTCCTGTTTTTCGCGAAATTGTTTGTAGCCCCAGTATTTTTCTAAAACTTCGTGTGCTTGTTGCGACAAAGCCGATTGCATATTTTCCGAAAGTAGTAAGCTAAGTTCGGATTTTTTTCGGTAAAAAACAAGAAAAAGGTTGCCCTTTATGAGCAACCTTCCCTGAAAAATAGTTTGTGTTTTGTATTCTCAAAAATGCAGAAATGGTTTTTTATACTCAATCAAAAGTGGTTTTTGTAAAAAGTTTTGAGAAAAACTGCTTTTCTGTACATTGAGCGTAGCCGAAATGTACAGAAAAGCGAAAAATCAATTATTTTTGAGTATATTTTTTCGCCAACTCTTTGGGGGTTTCAATCAAGCGAATTTCTTGTTTGGTTTCAATTTTTGAAGTTTTGATAAAGTTTTTCTCTTTGGCAATGTAAGGAGCAATCACAAGAGCAACGATAGACATCAGCTTGATGAGAATGTTCATCG
>Ga0272446_1001377_pt1 | contig 35297 bp, 30 predicted proteins | sample YNPCB0061_FD_194587 | JGI IMG/M metagenome (GOLD analysis project Ga0272446, IMG submission 194587) | Hot spring microbial mat communities from Yellowstone National Park, WY, United States - YNP-CB-006-1 | ecosystem: Environmental > Aquatic > Thermal springs > Hot (42-90C) > Sediment | place...
CTGATGCGGTGTTGTTTGGCACAGTGACCCACTACTCCCCCTACTTTCGTCCCAGAATCGGCTTGACGATTCACGTCATCAGTCCCGATCTGGGCAAGGTGATCTCGAGTGTAGATGGGCTGTGGGACAGCAACTACCTTCCCGTGGCCGATCGAGCGCGCCTGCACTACAGCCGAGTGCGCTCACTTCCCGAACACGTCATTGACTACGCTAAGGGAACCTTTGATGATGCCTACGGCACGGAACTGGTGCTCTCATCTCCACATCTATACCAGCGGTACGTTTGCTGGGAGGTAGCTCGCCTGCTGGTAGCCGACCCAGAGCAACTGAAGCAATTTTATCCACCGGCTCCCCCAGTTATGCCCGCTCCACCGTCTCCGCTGGTGGATCTGGAGAAGTTCTGCAAGAAACTCAAGGCAACCGACTGGAAACTCGGCCCAGGCGAGTGCAAGAAGTCGGGTTCCAAGGGCAACGCTCCTTGCTTGCAACCGGGCACCAAGGACAAAGCTCCCTGCGTCCAACCGAACCCACAACCGTGCGATCTACAGCCCACTCCCGAACCGCCACAATCGCCTGCCCACTCGGCAGGTCAAACGGAGCCGCCGCCAGCTAGGGAGTAGCCTCTCCGAAGGCCGACGATTGCCTCGTTGCCGTGTAAGCCTCTTGCGGTCTGGAGCGATCTCGATAGCCTGTACTGAGTTGGTGACGCGGTCTGTAAACCTCGGCTGACTTCGGGAGCCTTGTTCATGCTGTCGCGTGTTCGTACTCTTTGTGCCGTTGTGGTGACCGGACTGGTCTGTCTAGGGTTGGCCTGGCAAGGCCAGTCCTCCGATGCGCCCGCCCCAGGATTACTGCCCGTGCTGCAATCAGCCGGCCCACGCTGGTATCGTGGCAACTTGCACACCCACTCGCTGTGGTCGGACGGCGACGACTTCCCCGAGATGATCGCCGACTGGTACAAACGCAACGGCTACGATTTTCTATCGCTGACCGAACACAACGTCCTCGCTGAGGGAGATCGCTGGATCAACTGCCCCGACAAGGGGACGGCACCTATTGCCCTCAAGAAGTATCGCGACCGCTTTGGAGCCGCCTGGGTCGAGGAACGGATGGACAAGGGCATACGGCAGGTGCGCCTTAAGCCGCTCGCCGAGTTTCGCAGTCTGTTGGAGGAACCGGGCAAGTTTCTGCTGCTGGCCGGCGAAGAAATCACTCACGCCTTCGCTCGCGCGCCGGTTCACATGAACGCCATTCATCTTCGCGAGGTCATCAAGCCGGTTGATGGCGGTAGCATTGCCGAGACTATCAGCGTCAATCATCGCCTGGTGGCCGAACAGGCTCGCAAGACCGGCCGGCGACTGCTGGCCTTCCTCAATCACCCCAACTTCGGCTGGGCCGTCCGCGCCGAGGATCTGATCCTGTGCGACGAGTTACGGTTCTTCGAGGTGTACAACGGCCATCCGAGTGTCCGCAACGAGGGCGATGCGACTCATCCGGGATGCGAGCAGTTGTGGGACATCGCTCTGGCTTTGCGACTGGGCAAGCACAATCGCAGTGTGTTGTACGGACTCGCCACCGACGATTCGCACGGCTACCATGCTTGGGGCGTGGGCAAGGTCAACCCCGGACGCGGCTGGATCATGGTTCGCGCTGCGTACCTCAGTCCCGAGGCCATCCTTCGCAGCATCGAGGCCGGCGACTACTACTGTTCGACCGGAGTTCGCCTCAACGAAGTGCGAACCGTCGGCGAAGAAATCCAACTGGAAATCCACGGCGAACCAGGCGTGCGCTATCGCACCGAGTTCATCGCCACTCTGGCCGATGCCAACCTGGACTCCACGCCTCGACTGGATGCCAAGGGCAATCCTCTGCCCGTCAGCCGACAGTACAGCAAGGACATCGGCATCGTGGTGGCCCAGAGTGAGGGACTGTCGCCTCGTTACCGGCGAACCGGCAAGGAACTGTACGTCCGCGCTCGCGTCACTTCCGACAAGCCACATCCCAATCCGTATCGCAAGGGCGATGTGGAAATGGCCTGGACTCAGCCGGTCGTCGGTCGCTGAGTCGATTTCTCATTGAGCAAGGAGGTTGTACATGGCAGGCACCATCGACTGGATGTACCATCGCAAGGGCTGAACCAGTTGCAAGAAAGCGGAGGAGTTCCTCGCGCAGAGCGGCTGGACAGTCACGGGCACCGTGGTCAACGCCAGCAAGGAGAAAATAGGCCGTGAGGCGGCCCTGCAATTGGCCAGGGCAGCGACCTCCGTAGTGGCCGCACGCGGTAAGAGTGTGTTGACCTTCGACATGAGCCACCCTCCCGACGACGACACTTTGGCAAGTGCCCTGCTGGGGCCGACCGGCAATCTCAAGGCACCCACGCTGCGCGTGGGTTCCACCTTGCTGGTGGGGTTCGGGGAGGCCGCGTATCAGCAGGTGCTGGGCAAATAGCCGAGGATCGCTTCGAGCAGATCGCCCAATCGCGTCGCCGCCTGTTGCCCGACCGCCATGACCTCTTGGTGCGACAGGGTACTACTGGATAGGCCGGCCGCTCGATTGGTGATGAGCGAGATGGCTGCACAACGCATGCCCAGAGCGACGGCGGCGCGGGCCTCCCACACGGTGGACATGCCCACCGCATCGGCACCGACACTCCGTAGGGCGCGAATCTCCGCCGGTGTCTCGTAGCACGGCCCCGAGACACCGGCGTAGACTCCTGCGGGTGCAATCCCTACAAGGGGAGGGAGCGATTCCCTCCCCCCTTGTGGCGGAGGGTTAGAGTGGGGGGACAGCGAACTGATGTACCGCAGCAATTCCGGACAATAGGGCGAGAGCTGAGGAGCAACGCGCCACGGCGTAGGAAGGTTCCACTCGATCTGATCGCGTAGCGGCAGCAGCGTTCCTGGTTGCAGGTCGTCGCGGATGCCGCCCGCTGCGTTGGTCAACAGCGCGACAGGTGCCCCCAGTTCGCCAGCCAGCCGAACCAGACGGCACACCGTCTGACGCGAATGGCCCTCGTAGTAGTGCAGTCTCCCCTCGCTGACCAGGACGATTCGGCCCGCCCAGCGAACCAGCGACAACAAACCCCGATGCCCCATCACGCCGGTTGCTGATAATCCCGGCAGCGCAGCGAAGGGAACGCTCGCCAGAGGCGAGAAGCGTTTCGCCAGCACTCCCAGCCCCGACCCCAGCACCACGAAGGCCTCCGGCCGATGGTGCCGACAGGCAGCGCGGAGGTTCTCCAGAGTTCGTTCGGCTGCGTTCATCCGGGCTTGTTCCTTTCGTGGTCGGGCAGGGCCGTCTGCGTCACCTGGGAACCGATTCCCTTCAGTGCCAGGGTGGCCTCGCCGCTCCCTGTCGGGGCAGCGAGGCCCACTAGCAGATCGGCTCTCAGACATCCCTTCCAAAGAGGAAGCCCAAGACGACCACGCCTCCTCCCACAGCCAGCCCCGCCAGATGGGGAGTGAGCGGCCCCAGAGCAGGCAGCAGGCCGCTCACCGGGCCGAACACCATGATGGCCGCACCCAGCAGAACGAGCAAACCGATCTTCCAGCTTCGCCAGATCGACGACAGCAGCAGTGCCAGCCCAGCCAGCACGGCGTTGACGCTGCACAGAGCCGTCAGCAGGCTGGCCGGCATCAGCGGAATTCGCAAGGGGTTTTGCGGTTCCTGCATCTGCTGCCATAATCCGGCATACATCGTGGGATCATCGATATTGGCGATGTTGGCACTAGGCAGCAGATTGTTGGCGTTCATCCATATCATGCCGACCAGTAGCAGCACCGCGCCAACTACGAATCGCACTGTTGAGCCGAACGGAGCCGCCAGCAAGCGATCCAACCGGACGACGGCCGGCTTTTGGGCGGGCAAAGGTTGCTTGCCGACCTCCAACAGATCTTGCACGATGACGCGACGCGGCGGCGGAGCCTTGCTGGCCGGCAAGCTGACAGCCTGATTGGGGGCCACGGTGACCTCCGTGAGTAACCGAGCCTCGTCGGCTTCCTTTCTGATCTCGGCCGCCTTTTGCACCATCGCCCCGGCGACGGCCTCGGCTTGCTCGCGAGCTGTGGCGGCATCGAGTCCCTGAGCCTCCAGATTCTTTTGCTCCAGAGCTTGCAGATGCTTGCGTTCTCGGGCCTTTTGCCGTTCGCTCTGCAAGTTGTCGATCCAGCGAATGATCGGATCGCGCCAGGCGGCAAAACGAGGCCGCGGCCCCTTGGGGCCGACCCCATATTTGGCCCGTGCCGTCAGCTTGGCCTCGTAGCCGAACAGTGCCTCGAAGAACTCCTCCCAGTTCTCCCCGGAATACTTGCTGACAAACTCGTGCAACGCCTCCTCGGACAGACCACGCAACCGCAGAGTACGCAACATTTCCTCGACGGGTTCCAGGGCGGCGGCTCGCTCGGCCTGGATCTTGCGATCTAGTGAGTAATGCATGCCCAGTGCCAGCCCGATGGCCAATGCCCCGCACAGCAACCAGACGGCGAACAGCGTACTACCCCCCACCAGCCATAACACGCCGACAAACAATAGCACGCCCAGTGCGATCTTGCCCAGTTCCGCCCAGGAACTGCTTAAGAGCAGATCGCGAATCTTGCGGAACAGATAGCCCCGACGAGCCAGCCCATCGACGACGAAGTAGGCCAATGCCGTCATCACTCCCAGTCCCAGGACGATGCTGCTGAGCAACCAGAAGCCCAGCAGTGCCAGCAGCACAAACAGGGCCGCTGTGCCGCCGAAGAAGCCCAGCAGCACGAACGAACGCAGTCGAGCAGCGGGAGCCAGCAGGAACTCCTTGACGCTCTTCTCCAGAGTGCGGACGTGCTGTTCGGTCTGGGTCTGCTGATTCTGGCCCTGTAGCCCCAGGAACGATTCCAGAGCGACGATGACTTCTTGCATGTCGGCGTAGCGGTCGTCTGGGTTCTTAGCGAGCATGCGGAGGATGATGTCCGAAAGCGCCTTGGGCACCTCCTTGTTGTGAACCTCCGGCGGCGTGACCGGATCGCTGGCGTGGCGGGTCATGACCTCTAGAGGGGTCTTGCCGCTGAAGACGGGCTTGCCAGTCACGAGGACGTAGAGGGTGCAGCCCAGCGAATAGATGTCGGCTCGCTGATCGACCTTAGTGGCATCGCGAGCCTGTTCGGGAGCCATGAACGACGGCGTGCCCATGGCCTGATTGGCCATGGTGACGTTGCTCAGGTCGGACAAACTGCGCACAGAGGCCGGCCGATTCGGGACTGGAGCTGGCGGTTGCTCGCTCAGAGGCTTTTCCTCGGCACCCGGCGTACGCACTAGGCCGAGGTCGGCGACCTTGACCACGCCCTGATTGTTGAGCATCAGGTTGTCCGGCTTGATGTCGCGATGGATCATGCCGCGATCGTGGGCGAACTTGAGACCGCGAGCGGCTTGCAAGATGTAGCCGGCCGCTAGATCGCACGGCACCTTGCCCTTGTTCTTCTTGAGCAGATCGCCCAGAGACTGGCCCTCGACGAATTCCATGCTGAAGTAGTTGATGCCCTTGTCGTTGCCGAAGTCGTAGACCTGGACGATGTTGTGGTGAACCAACTGGGCGGCGGCATAAGCCTCGCGTGTGAAGCGGACGAGGAAATTAGGATTGCTGGCCCACTGCGGGTTCATGACCTTCAGAGCGACGGGCCGATCCAGCGACACCTGGCGAGCCAGATAGACCGCTCCCATGCCGCCCCGACCGAGTTCCTTGACGATCTGATAGCCACCCAACAGCGAGGGCATCTCCCCATCAGCGACAGCAGCAGCGGGTGGCCCGGCATCCGCCTCAGTCGCATCGAGGTTGGCACCGGCGTTAGCCAGCGGCGCGGTCTGATCTAGAGCGGTGGTCACATCGGGATCGGCTGCTGGGGCAGCGGACTTGCCGACCGAAGAGGCCACGGAAAAATCGGCATTATTGTCGCGTACACTCTCAGGCGGCAGGGTGGCCTGAGGACTGGCCAGCCCTGCCGCTAGCGGTGCGGTCATGTCGGGATCGCCCGCCACTTGGCTCTGCTGCGCGGCTCGCGGCATTTCCGCCGCTGACGGCGCAGTCACATTGGGATCGAAACTGGCACTGCTGACTCCCGGCAGTGCCGATACTTGAAAATGCGGCTCGGGATTGAGCGTGACCACGAGTTGGAACGTCTTGCCGCACTTGCCGCACTTGGGAGTAAAGCGGCCGGCACGCGGCGTCTTGACGTTCATGCTGCTCTGACAGTATGGACAGATGATAGCCATGTAACTTCCTCGTCAACAACGAGCCGACCCGCAGGCACGATCCGGCAGCAGCAACGGACGAGAACAACCAGTATGATACCATTGCCGTGGGGGTGCTTCGCTTCACCTGGTAGATCGGCAGTGACGAATTTACTACCTAGCGTATGTTTGTTCAAGCATTTGCCGGCCAAATCTGAGCAACTCCGGGACACGCTCGGCGAGGTCAGTTTGCCATTGACTGTTTCGCTTGAAGACTGAGGCGAGCCGGGAGCGTCAGCGAGCGGAGGGGCTAACTCCACCCGCTGACGCGGAGTGGCTCGCTAGCGAGCCTGCTGCCAGGAGCGAGTCATCCAGTAGAGAATCGTCTTCATCTCGAACGGCTTGAGCCCCGGTCGAAGCGACAGCAGACGAGCGGCGATACCCGTCAAATGTGGTGCGGCCCAACTGGTGGCCGGCTCACTGGCGAACGGACCAAGATAGCCCCGGGCGTGTGCCTGGAATTCGATGTGTCCGCTAGGCCGATAGGCAAACGTCAGCGGGTCGGCAAACAGGCCGCGATCCACCGAGAACAGCGGTGGAGCGAACACGGCTGGGTAGCTGCGGGTGAGCGGATGGTCGTTGCTGGCGGCAGCGACGACGAGAATGTCGCGGTGGTAGGCTTCCTCGATGATGCGTTGTAGTTCTAGCCGGCGTGATGCAGGGTGCAAGCGCGCTTCCGGTATGCCGAGCGACAGATTGATGAGTTGACAGCCCCAGACATCCATCGCATGTCGGATGGCGCGAATGAGTACCCGCGTCTCGCAACTGAGTTGTGGGCCGAACACATCCGCCGAGAACAGTTGCGCCTGGGGGGCCAGACGCAGCACGATGTCGGCCACGGTGGTGCCATGCGGACTGGAGGCGCGATCGTGGTCGGGCAGTGGTTCAGGGCAATCGTCGCGGAACAAGGCTCCCTCGATGGTTGGCAAGTCCGGCCAGTGCTGCTGAAGACGTACCCGGTCGATGCCACTGTCGATAATGGCAATGCGCACTCCGGCTCCTCGGGCGCAAGGATGGTGCAACAACTGCTCGGGTCGCAACAGGGCCAAGAGAGCCTCGAAGGGATCGCCAGGCGACTCACTCACGAACTGGCCTCCCCACTTACCTCATCGAGCAATTCGCGCAGATCCTCCACCAGACGGACGCAGTGCTGGATCGCCCGTCTGCCGTGTCGCTGCCCTAGGACGCGAATGGCCTCGGCTAACCGCAGAGTCGTCTCGGCATCCAGAGGATCTTCGCTGCGGGAAGGTAGGCTGGCCCGCAGTGGTTCGAGCAGTTCCGCAGTGCCCGTCTCGCTTCCCGTTGACTCGCGCAAGGCCAGAGCGACCTCATCGCTGCTGCGGAGAGCCGCTGCCAAGGCATCGAACAACAACTGATGCGTGTGCCGCTCCGCCAGTGCCAGGCGCAGCATCTCGCCAGCCAGTTCCGCGGCACGGCTGGCTAGGTTTAGTTGCTCCGAGCCGAACTCTGCCGGCTGTCCCTCGTGTTGGCGATCGAACAACTCCAGCACCACTTGAAGCCCACTGGCGACCGCGACGGGTACGGCCAAGACGCTACGCCGGCCCTGTTCAAAAGGCTGCAAGGCAACGGCTCCCTCATCGGCAAGGCGATCGAGTTGACTTAGCACATGCGGAGCCTGCAAACTGATGACACTGGCCGCTAGTGAGCGAGAAAAGGGAACCAAAGGCCCCTCGATGGGTTGGCCATTCGCATCCAAGACGCGGGTCAGTTCAGCCGGTTGGCGTTGTGGGTCATAGCTGTGAATCAGCAGCACCCCATCGCTGGCCTGTGTGACCTGGCGCACGAAGGCCAGCAATCCACGCACCGCAGTGGGCAACGGCAATGGATCGTGCAGAGAACTTGCGGTCTGTACCAGAGGCAGAATCCGCTCGACGGCGGCCCGAAACGAAGCGAGCGAGTCGTGAAAACGTTTTTGCTGGCGAGCCGGTCGAATGCGCTCCAGTTGTCGGCGGACGGCCCGCAGAAACGTGGCGCGATCCAGGTCGTGATTTTTGTCGAGGTAGTCGCGCACGCCCATGCGCAGAGCCATCAGCGGCGTGGCTTGATTGGCGTAGCCGGTCACCAGAATGGCGACAATATCGGGGTTGAATAGGGTCAGATCTTCCAGTAGTTGCAGGCCATCCTGGCCGGCTCCCAGGTTCCAGTCGAGAATGGCCAAGTCGATGCGCTGACGATCCGCGAGTTGCAAGGCGGTGGCGGCATCGTCGGCGGTCAGCAGGCAGCAGCCCAGATCCGCCTCCTGGAGCCACTCTAGAAAGGTGCGACGAACAGGTTCTTCGTCATCCACGATCAGAATCGTTTCGGTTGCTTCCCCCTGTTGCATGGGTCTTCTCCTGGCGTTCTCCTTCCCCGCATTCAGTGTGGCAGGTGCCATGCGAGAGTCAACAGCAACCGGGCCGTGGTCACCAAGCAACCTGCCTGCGAGCCTTGACACCAGAGCAGGCAGACCTATGGTAGGAGCAAGAAGACGAAGCAACCCCTGTGTTGTTCACGCGAGGTCGAACGCAATGGCAACTCGGATGGTGCTAGTGCGGCAGGCGGCCGTTGTTGCCTTGCGCAATGGCCAGATGTGCCTGGTATCGACCCGAAACGGCAAACGCTGGGTGGTGCCCAAGGGAAGCATAGAACCCGGCAAATCCGCCGGCGAGATTGCCCTTCAGGAGGCCTGGGAAGAGGCCGGCCTCGTCGGAGTTCTCAACTGCGAGCCGGTTGGCAGCTATGTCTACGAGAAAGACGACACCATCTGTCACGTCATTGTCTTCACTATGAACGTGACCAGTGTCGAAGATATTTATCCTGAGGTCGGCCAGCGACAGCGACTGTGGCTGCCTCCCAGTCAGGCGACAGGGCGAGTCGAGGATGCCGGCCTGTGCGACATCCTCCATGCCGTGAGTGTGGCCCGCGCCGGCTGAGGGTTGGCTCAATCAACTCTCGGCCGAAGCAGCCGCTGGGGCCGACGGCGAATCGTCCGGCAATTCTTTGCTGCCGACGACCGTCAGATTGAAACCTAGTTGCACCGGAACAGACACGCCTGCGATCTCGATGTGAATCTTCTCGTTGAGATACCAGCCCAGCGAACCAGTCGAGAATTCTCGGGGAGCAGCCTGTCGTTCCTGACCATCAATGACGATTTTGATGGCCTTGGCAGCAGAGCGGAACTGCTGTCGAGTGATCGGGCAGATGGTTTTCTTGGCCATTGGTCGCATCCTCGCCTGTAGGGCCGACCTAACCCGGTCAGCGAAATGGAACTCCGCGACTCGCGCTCCGCGAGCCGAATTGGTGCTATGGTACGAGCCACGCTTCGACTGACCACACCTGCCGGCAGGTGTTCGCCCCAATGCGATTGCGCCATCCGGCCGATCACGACAGGTTTGCTATACTGATCCGAACCGCACAGTCAGTACAGGCGAATTCGACAGACCCGCTTCTCGAGAGGAAACGCACCATGAGACCTCTGCTTCTGCTCGCCGTTGTTGCTCTGACGTGGCTGGGATGGAGGGATTCAGCCGTGACGGCCGCGCCACTGCGAGCCGGAGCCGCTGCCGTGGACATCACGCCGAAGCAGTTTCCGGTGAACATGCCCGGCGGCTTCAGCGAAAACCTGGCCAACAAAGCGCACGATCCGCTGCACGCGCGTGCCCTGGTTCTCGACGACGGCAAGACGACGTTGGCCCTGGTGCTGGTGGATAGCCTGGGCATTCCGCAGGCAGTGGCCGACGAGGCGCGGTTGCTGGCCTCGCGACGCTGTCCGCTGTTGCCGGAAAAGGTGCTGATCTCGGCCACGCACACCCACAGTGCGCCGCCGGCGAACGTGCAGGTGGGTCGGCCTGCGGAGGTGGCCTATCGGCAGGTGCTGGTGCAAGGCATCGCCGAAGCCATCGTCCGCGCTCACGCCAGTCTGCGACCAGCAGCGGTCGGAGCGGCAGCTCATCCGTTGCCCGATGAGGTCTTCAATCGTCGCTGGTTCCTCAAGCCGGGCAAGATGCCGCTCAATCCCTTTGGCGGCATCGATCAGGTCAAGATGAATCCTCCCAACAGCCCTGACGTGCTGTTGCGACCGGCTGGCCCGACCGATCCGGACGTGACCGTGCTGTCGGTGCAGGATGCCAAGACACGCCGGCCGCTGGCTCTGTATGCCAACTACTCGTTGCACTATGTTGGTGGCATCCCCCCGCAAGCGGTATCGGCCGACTACTTCGGCGAATTCGCTCGCCTGATGCCGTCCCGCTTGCGTGGCGACAAGGCGTTTGTGGCCATGCTGACCAACGGCACCTCGGGCGACATCAACAACCTTCCGTTCAACACCGTTCGACCGCCTCGCGAGCCGTTCGAGCAGGTGCGCATCGTGGCCCAGAAGACCGCCGATGCCGCCTGGCACGCTGTCAACAAGATTGGCACGCATCAGAGCGAGGTGCCCCTGGCTATGATCCAGCGTGAGCTGACGCTCCAGATCCGCCGCCCTACGCCTGAACAGGTGCAGCAGGCGCAGAAGGTACTGGCAACCAAGGAGGAAGCGGCCCGAGCCAAACTGCCGCCTCTGGCTGAACCCTATGCTCGCCGCACTCTCGCGCTGGCCAAGGAGGCTGGCTCTCTCAAGATCCAGTTGCAGGCCATCCGAGTGGGCGATCTGGCCATCTATGCCATTCCCTTCGAGGTGTTCGTCGAGATCGGCTTGGAACTGAAACGACGCACCGGCTTGCCACGCACCATGGTTGTGGGACTAGCCAACGGGTACAACGGCTATTTGCCAACGCCGCAACAGCACAAACTGGGCGGCTACGAAACCTGGCTGGGCACCAATCGGGTGCAAGAGGATGCCTCGGATCTCATCGTCGCCGAATTGCTGGCTATGTTGGAGCAGTTGAAGGCCGGCTAGCCGCTGGCCAACGCCGATGCCTTTAGCCGTAGTCGGCGTATTTTCCCTGGGACAACTGAGAGATGGGATTGACACGACATCAGGAGCCTATCTACGATCTGTACAAGCCACGGTAGTGCCCCGTGCGGACGGGCCCGTCGGCGATTTTCGATATCTGGAGGAACGTGTGGCTTCGATCTTGTACAGTGAAGTCCGCAAGGGCATGGTCATCCGCAGGGAAGACGGACAACTTTACTACTGCGTCGATCGCGAACTGCGGACGCCTGGCAATTTGCCGTCCAAGCTCACGCTCAAGCTCAAGAACCTCAAGACCGGCTTTGTCAACGAGCAGCGTGTCCACCCTGAAGACAAGGTCGAGCAGGCCTATCTCGAAAAGGTCACGATGCAGTATCTGTACAAGGACAGTGACGGCTACGTCTTCATGGACAACGAGAGCTACGAGCAGATCACTCTGGGCGAGGATATGGTCGGCGACGACATCCTCTACCTCAAGGAAAACAACAACGTTCAGGTCACTCTCTATGAAGGTAAGCCGCTCAGCATCGAATTGCCGGCTACCGTCGAGTTGAAGGTCATCGACACCGAACCGTCGCTCAAGGGGGCAACGGCCGCTGCTCAGTACAAGCCGGCCACCCTCGAGACGGGCCTGAAGATCCAGGTTCCTCCCTTCATCGAAATTGGCGAAACGGTCGTTGTCGATACCCGCGAAGGCAAGTACCTCAGTCGCGTCAAGTAAGCCTTGGATCGTTGCCCCTCTTCACACTCTGTGGCGAGTGTGTAGGCGATTCTCGAAGGCTCTGCACTCCCCCGCCTGATACATGCCTAGTGATCTCCAGAGCGATTCAGGGCAATCCCCTCTGGAGATCACTTATCTTATACAACTAAAGCGATCTGGAAAGTTAGTCAATTGATGCTCACCATCACGTTGTAGCACGCATGGGTGCCTACGGCGATGCCGAATCCACGCAAGCGAAACAGGGCGGCGAAGTATAGACCAGCCACGACGCGGAACAAAAACAGGTAGTTGGAATAGGGCTGGCCATACGGGCCAACGTGGTGCGCGACCGAAAACAGCAGTGAAGAACCGATGGCCGCCAGCACTTCTGCTGATCCCGGCGCGATCTCGACCCATTGGAAGATGACCAGCAACAGCGAGAACAACACCAGTCGAAATACCGCTTCTTCGTAGATGCCCGCTCCCAGATAGGTGACGACCTGCCGCAGGGCCGCTTCTGCGCTGGGATCAGCCGGAGCGACGTTTAGTTCGATGCCCACATGTTGCAATAGTGGTGCCAGTGCCCGACTGAGTACCCACAGCCCCAGAGCAAAGGCCACGCTCTCCAGTACCATGCCGCTCAACACCCCAGTCAGGTCGCTGGGTCGATCTTTCCAACTTCGGCCGACCCAGATCAGAAAGACGAGGATCAACAGCAGCGGCGGCACCCAGAAAAACTTCAGGCCAATCGTACTCAGCCCACAGCGGAGCCAGTGATCCGCTCCATTGCGGATCGTTTCTGGGGTTGTGCCACCCAGCATTAGCACGCCCGTCTCGTAGGCGACGAGCAGCGGTAAGACGAACAGCAAGCAGGGCCAAGGATGCCGGGTGGCGGCCAGGTAGCCCGCGTTCAGGTTCATGACGAGGCACCTCCGGGTATCCGATCAGGCTGCCCAGCGGGGGAATCGCCGTGCCAGCAGTTCCTGCCGTTCGCGACGATCCAACTGCCGAACGATGCTGTGATGTTCGGCCCGTGCCAAGTCGATGTGTCGAGGCACCGCAACGGTCTTTCCCTCGCTGTCAGTGAGCAATTCCACTACCGGCCGGGCCGGCAGACTCAGATCGGTGCCGTTCTTGGGAGTGGCTACCACGATCCCCACCTCGCCATGTGCCAGTTCTACCACCGACCCGATGGGATAAAACGATAGACTGAGCAGACACTCGGCATGGAAGCGATCCAGTGCCCCTTGGTCGGCCAGCAACAGCGTGTCGGCCAGGGCCGTCCGCGTCCCTCGTGCCGGGCGATGCGGTCTATGGCAGCACAGAGCGGCATAGACATCGCACACCGCCAGCAGTCGAGCTAGCGGATGGATGCGAACGCCCTTGAGGCCATCGGGGTATCCCGTGCCATCGAGCCGTTCGTGATGCCCAGCGACAGCCTCGGCTAGCCAGGGATCGTTGGGAAATCGCTCGCTGACTCGGCTCGCGCTCGTCAAAACGTGCGACTCGATGTGCCGACGGTCTTCCTGCTTCAACGGCTCCGGGGAGGACAAGATGTCCGGATTGAGATCGAGCATTCCCAGATCGTGCAGCAGGGCAACCACGATCGCCTCGCGGGATCGTGTGCGGAGTTGCGGTTCCTGGCCGATGACTCGGGCCACGATCCGGGCCACGGTCAAACTGTGGCAGGCCACAAACCAGGGCAGATTCGAGGGATGCTCTTCGAGGAAGCTCAACGGCTCACACTCGCGTACCTCGGCCAGCAGTTGCTCGGCTAGGTCGTACAATCCGTCGAGTTGGACCGCCTCACCGGCGTGCAGACGAACCAGTAGATCGGCTAGCCATTCGATGTGCTGTTCCTGTTGTGCCTGTCGGTTGGCTCCGAATTGCAGCGTCGCCAGCCGTTCTTCCACGACCTGCAACGTCACTTCCAATCCCGTGCAGAGTTGCATCTGGGCGGTGGCCGAATCGGGCAACAGCGACACGGTGCGCAGAGCGGTATCGATCATGGCTACTGTATCGCGATACAGGTAGGTCAACGGCCCGAGATCGTTCAGATTGGACGTAGTGGGATCGGTGAGAGCGCGTAACTGGCCGAGCAGTTCACGTCCGCGTTCGAGAACCCGTCTGGCTCGGGCAGTGAGTTGCCGGGGGCCGGAGCCTTGCAGCGGCTCGGCTCCAGTGATTGGGCGGACGGCAGTGTCCAGAGCATTGGAGGAATCGGTGCCGGCGCGAACCTCTTGTGTCAACGCCGTCAGCGTCTGGACTGGCTCGGCAGAGGATTCGCTGGCCAGGGCTCGAGCTTGCTGCATCAATCCCTGGGCTTGTTCCAGGCGTTGCCGCAGAGCCGATATGCGGGCCAGTAACTCGCGCGTCTCACTCATTGGCGGCATCCCCCTTGCCGAACTCCCCCCGATAGGTCAGAACGGCCAAACCCAGACAGACCGAATCCTTCCGTCTTTGAGGAAGATCGGCTGGCAGGTTAGGAGGACTTTAGCGAGTGTGTCAAAAGAGCGGGCGGCTTTTCGCCCTGGATTCGCCCGATGAATTGGCGGCTAGCCGGCGGCAGTGTTGCTCCCTGCTTTCCCTTGCCTGATCCCGCGAGCAGTCCTAATCTGCGAGGAAGCTAACCTCCGCGATCCCACGAGGCACCAGACCAGCCGTGAGCCAGCTAGTCGCTCCCTCCCAAAAACCTGTACGGCCGACGAACCTACGCTACTTCGTGCTGGCCTCGCTGCTGGTCATCACCGCCATCAACTACATCCAACGCAATGCGATGGGGCCGGCTGCCACCACCATCGAACGTGCCCTGTCGCTGGAGAACTGGCAACTCGATCTGATCCTCGGGGCCTTCTTCTGGTCGTACACCTTTCTGCAAGTGCCGTCGGCCTGGCTGGCGCAACGCTGGGGGCCGCGTCGCGCTCTGTCCCTGTTTGCCGCCGGCTGGTCGCTCACCACGCTGGCCTGTGGGCTGGCAGTCGGCTTCGCCGATCTGTACCTGATCCGCCTGCTGCTGGGTGCCTTGCAGGCCGGCATCTTCCCCTGTGCAACTCTCATTCTCGCCGTGTGGTATCCGCCCACACAGCGCGGCCTGGCCTCAGCCCTGCTCAACAGTTGCATGCTCCTGGGCGGGGCGGCCGGCACTTTGCTCACCGGCTTGGCCCTTGGCCCATTCGGCTGGCGCGGCGTGTTCGTGCTATACGCCATTCCCGGCCTGTTGTGGGCCGTCTGGTTCTACTGGTGGTTTCGCAATCGGCCCCAGGAACATCCCGCCGTCAATGCTCAGGAACTGGCCCTGCTCGCCCCTGCTGCCCCTGAGCCGACGACAACCACTTCCTCCACCGCCCCGCGACCGACGGTATCCTGGCTCGTGTTGCTGACCAGTATCCCCCTGTTGCTCCTGTGTACCCAACAGTTCTTCCGCGCGGCGGCCAATCGCCTTTTCGACTCGCGTTTGCCCACTTACTTCGAGCAAGAACGCGGCCAAAGTGTCGAGCAAGCCGCCGTTCTCGCTTCTTGGCCGCAGATATTCGGCATCGTCGGCGGGATTGTGGGAGGCGTTCTGTCCGACTGGGTGTTGCAGCGAACCGGTAGCCGCCGACTGGCCCGCAACGGTGTCGCCGTGTCGAGCATCGCCATCGGCATGGGCTTCTACCTCGTCGCCTATCTCCTCACAGATGTGTCCCTGGCTGCGCTCTTTCTGAGTGTCGGCTTCTTCTTTTTCTGCTTTTCCTCGCCGTGCGGCTACGCTCTGACTCTCGACATTGGCGGGCGATACCTCGGCGTGGTCTTCGGCCTGATGAACATGGCCGGCAACCTGGGAGCAGCTCTCTACGTTTCCACCACCATGTCGCTCGTCAATCTCGGCGGCTGGAACCTGGCTCTGGGAGTCTGGCTGTCGCTGCACGTTTTCGCTATCCTCTGCTGGCTGTTCCTCGATCCCAGCGAGACCATTGGTGAACCATCTTCATCGAGGTCTTCTCTATGACCCCTCGCACCAGTATCTTTGTGGTTCTTTGTCTATCGAGCCTGGCCTTGCTGGCTGGCTGCGGCATCGACCAGTGCTTTGCCCAGCACGAGCGATATAGGGATATTTAGGAGTTGTTATGTCTGTCAATCCGCTGTATGCAACCGTCGATTTCGACCGTCCCGGCAAGCAGTTCGGCCATCTAGGAGTGCCCTACTCGCACAATCTGGGCGGCTGGGCCAATCTGCTCATACCCATCACGGTCATCCGCAACGGCGACGGCCCCACGGCCCTGGTTCTGGCCGGCAATCACGGCGACGAGTATCCCGGCCCCGTCGCCATCCTCAAGTTGATGCGAAGTTTGCAGCCCGAAGACGTGCGCGGTCGGCTCATTTTGATTCCCGCTTTGAACCTGTTTGCCGTCCGAGCCGCTACCCGTCTGTCGCCCTGGGACGGCAAGAATCTCAATCGCAGTTTCCCCGGTCGGCCCGATGGCACCCTGACCGAGCAGATCGCGCACTATCTGACGACCGTGCTGTTCCCGCTGTCCGACATCGTGATCGACATCCATACCGGCGGCCGTAGCATGGATTTCGTGCCCTGTGCTACCATGCATTTGGTCGATGACCGGGAGCAACGCCGCAAGATGGCCGAGGGGGTGCTGGCCTACAACACCGATTTCGCCTTCATCTATGCCGATGTGGCCGGCTCCGGTCTGCTTCCCGTCGAGGCCGAGAACCAGGGCAAGATCGTCGTCACGACCGAGATGGGCGGCAGCGAGAACGTGACCGCCCGAGTGCATCAGATCACCCAGGACGGCCTGCGCAACGTGTTGGTTCACTTCGGGATTCTGCGCGGCCAAAAGACCACACGCGAGCAACTGGGGCTGGCCCCGACGCGATGGATTCAGGCTCTGGATCGCGACGACTACCGCTTCGCTCCGGAATCGGGGCTGTATGAAAACGTCGCTCCGCTGGGCAGCGAAGTGCAAGCGGGCGAGTTACTGGGGCTGATCCACTTCCTGGAACGTCCCGACCGTGAGCCGGTTGCCGTCGTCGCCAAAAGTGCCGGCGTGCTAATCGGCTGTCGTGCTTCCACGCTGGTCAGCCAGGGCGATTGTGTGGCCTGTGTGGCTCACGATGTCCCGGCAGGTGTTCTGTGAGAGGCCGGTCATGAAGGTCAAGCAACGGCCGGAGGACTTCCAGGTCGAGGAAGTGACCGACCTCGTTGCCGGTCGAGACGGCCCCTTTGCCTTCTATCGCCTGGAGAAGAGCGGCTGGTCAACGCCCGACGCTCTGGCAGCCGTGCGCCGACGCTGGCAGATCGACTTGCAACGCTTGTCCTACGGCGGACTCAAGGATCGTCACGCGAACACCATCCAGTATCTGACCATCCACAACGGCCCGCGACGCGGACTGCGGCATCACACGGTCACTCTGCACTATCTCGGTCAGGTGCTGTCGCCGTACACCTCGGCGGACATTGTGTGCAACCGCTTCCGCATCACGCTACGCGATCTGCCCAAAGCACAGCGGGAGACCATCGCGACCCGGATCGCGCGAGTCGCTCAACAGGGAGTGCCCAACTACTTCGACGATCAGCGTTTCGGCTCGGTGACGGGGCTGGGCGGCGAGTTCATCGCCCGCTTGCTGGTCAAGGGGCAGTTCGAGGAAGGACTCAAGCTCGCGCTGACTGCGCCGTATGCGCACGATCGGGCACCGCAAAAAGCCGAGAAGCAAACCTTGCTGCGCCACTGGGGCGACTGGGAGCGTTGCAAGCAACTGCTGCCGCGCGGCCATGCACGCAGCCTAGTGGATTACCTGCGGCTGCATCCAGGGGATTTCAAGGGAGCTGTCGCCCGCCTGCGGCCCGATCTGCGTGGGCTGTATCTGTCTGCCTACCAAAGCCATCTGTGGAATCGCCTGCTGGCGCGATGGCTGACCGATCACCTTGCCGCTGAACGACTAGAGTCGATCCAATTGCGACTGGGGCCGGTGCCCTTTCCCCGACAATTGGACGAAGCGGAGCAAACGGCACTGGAAACTCTCAATTTGCCCCTGCCCACATCGCGCTGGAAGCCGGCTGCCGACGATCCCCGCTTGCCGCTGGTCGAGGCGGTGCTGGCCGAGGACTCGCTCACCTTGCGCGACATGCAGATACGCGGCCTGCGCACTCTGTTTTTCTCGCGCGGCGAGAGGGCCGCGCTATGCCCGGTGCAGGGGCTCCAGGGGCACTTCAGCGACGATGACCGCCATCCAGGCCGACTCGCGCTGACACTGGCCTTTGAACTGCCGCGCGGCAGTTATGCTACACTGGTGGTCAAGGCTGTCACTGGGCAGGTCGATCCCTCTTGACGCTCAGCCAAGAGTTGCACGAGATTCCAAGCGGAACCGTTCTCGGAATAAATGCCATCCAGAGAGGCGGCGGTCATCGAGAATTCTCTCGGTAGTGGGTTGACGAGATCCAGGGGTTCTTCATCCGTGATCGGCTTGGCGATGTAATCATCGAAACTTGCGAGGCGGTGGTAAGACAGAACTCGCTTCTCTCGGGCAAGCTCCTGTTGCCAACTGATGGTTAGATCGCTCTAATTCCTGGAGCCATCAAGGTCGCTCGCCATCGGCTCTGTCGTTCCGAGAATGTCCATGTCTATGCTTGCTCCGTTTCGTAAGTTGCTGGTCGCCAATCGAAGCGAAATCGCCATTCGCATCTTTCGGTCGGCCCACGAACTCAACTTGCGCACCGTTGCCATCTTTTCCCATGAGGATCGCTTCGCCTTACACCGCTTCAAGGCGGACGAGTCCTATCGGGTCGGCAAGCCCGGTGAACCGATTCGCGCCTATCTCGACATCGATGGCATCATCGCCCTGGCTCGCGAACACGATGTCGATGCGATCCATCCTGGATACGGCTTTCTGTCGGAAAATGCCAACTTCGCACGAGCGGCGCGAGCGGCAGGCATCGAGTTCATCGGGCCAAGAACCGAGATTCTCGAACAACTCGGCGACAAGGTCGTGGCTCGCGACATCGCTCGCAAGGCTCAGGTGCCCATCTTGCCCGGCGGCGAGGTGGTTCGCACCAACGAAGAAGCACATGCCCTGGCTGCCCAGTTGGGCTTTCCAGTGATGGTCAAAGCCGCTATGGGCGGTGGCGGACGCGGCATGCGCATCGCTCAGTCCGCCGAAGGGTTGGACGATGCCCTCGAACAGGCTCGCCGTGAAGCAGGCACGGCCTTCGGTATCCCCGATGTGTTTCTCGAACGGCTCGTCACGCGGGCACGGCACATCGAGGTTCAGTTGCTCGGCGACCGTCACGGCAACCTCGTTCATCTCTTCGAGCGCGATTGTTCCGTGCAACGCCGACATCAAAAAGTCGTCGAGGTCGCGCCGGCTCCCAATCTCGATGCGAACTTACGGCAACGCATCCTCGATGCCGCCCTGGCAGTCGGTCGAGCTGTTCAACTCGACAACGCCGCCACCGTCGAGTTTCTCGTCGATGTCGATCGTGGCGAGTTCTACTTCATTGAGGTCAACCCACGCATTCAGGTCGAACACACGGTCACCGAACAGGTGACCGGCATCGACATCGTCCAGTGTCAGATCCAGATTGCTCGTGGTATGCCGCTCACCGATCCCTCGCTACGTCTGCACACACCGGGCGGCTTGCGAACCACGGGCTTTGCCGTGCAGTGCCGGGTCACGACCGAAGATCCGGCCAACCAGTTTCTGCCCGACTACGGTCGGCTCACCAACTATCGTTCTCCGGGCGGTATCGGCATCCGACTGGATGGAGCGGCCTATGCCGGTGCCGTCATCACGCCGTTTTACGATTCGCTACTGGTCAAGGTCACGGCACACGGACTGGAGTTCAGCGATGCAGTTCGTCGCATGGAGCGTGCCCTACAGGAGTTCCGAGTTCGCGGAGTCAAAACTAACGTCCCCTTCCTACTGAACCTGGTGAACCACCCGGCGTTCCTGGACTATCGCGTCACGACGCGGTTCATCGATCAGACTCCCGAGTTGTTTGCTCTGCCGCGTCGTCAAGACCGCGCCACTCGCCTGTTGCGTTACATTGCCGAGGTGATCGTCAATGGGCCGCTAGAAGCCGCAGCCCGGCTCAAGGAAGGCCAGAGCATTCCGCGTGCGCCGATTCCAGCCCCGATTCCCGATCCGATCTCCCTGGGCGAAACCGCTCCGCTGGGCAAGGCAACGCCTCTGCCTCCGGGTACCCGCGATCTGTTCAAGCAACTCGGCCCAGAAAAGTTCTCAGCCTGGGTGCGCGAGCAGAAACGCTTGCTGCTGACCGATACCACCTTCCGCGATGCCCACCAGTCGTTGCTGGCCACGCGCATGCGTACCTACGACATGATCCGGGTGGCTCCCTACTATGCCTCGCATCTGTCGCAGTTCTTCTCTTTGGAGATGTGGGGAGGAGCGACCTTCGACACCGCCATGCGTTTCCTGCGCGAGTCGCCCTGGCAGCGACTCGACGAGATGCGTCAGCGTGTGCCGAATCTGTTGTTCCAGATGTTGCTCCGCTCCGCCAGCACGGTCGGCTACACGAATTATCCCGATAACGTCGTCCATGCCTTCGTCAAGGAAGCCGCTCAGGCGGGAATCGATCTGTTCCGCATTTTCGATGCGCTGAACTACCTGCCCAATCTCGAACTGGCCATCGAGGCCGTCCGCAACACCGGGATGTTGTGTGAGGCCGCGGTGTGCTACACAGGCGACATTCTCGATCCGTCGCGCAGCAAATACAATCTCCGCTACTTCGTGGATCTGGCCAAGGAACTGGAACGCCGGGGAGCCAATCTGCTAGCCATCAAGGACATGGCGGGTCTGTGCAAGCCTTACGCCGCTCGATTGTTGGTGAAAACGCTGCGGCAAGAGGTGGGCTTGCCGATTCATTTCCACACGCACGATTGCGCCGGCGGGCAAGTGGCCTCGTACTTGCTGGCGGCCGAAGAGGGAGTGGACATCGTCGATTGTGCGATGGCTCCGATGTCGGCCTTGACCAGTCAGCCGAGTTTGCAGGCGGTCGTTGAGGCGATGCGCTTCACGCCGCGCGATACCGGCCTGGACAGCGAGGCGATGCAGACGGCGGCGGACTACTGGCAAGAGGTACGCAAGCTCTACTTGCCCTTCGAGACGGGGCAACTGGCTCCGCAATCGGATGTCTACCGCAACGAGATGCCGGGCGGACAGTACACCAATCTCTATCATCAGGCCGAGGCAGTGGGGCTGGCCTCTCGCTGGAGTGAGGTGTGTCGGATGTACGCCGAGGTGAATCGGCTCTTTGGCGACATCATCAAGGTGACCCCGACCAGTAAAGTGGTCGGCGACATGGCGTTGTTCATGGTCGCCAACAACCTGACGGCCAAAGAGGTGCTGGGCGAGGCAACGCAACGCGAACTGGCTTTCCCTGAGTCGGTGGTCGAGTTCTTCGAGGGCCGACTCGGCCCGCCTCCTGGAGGGTTCCCCGAGGAACTGCGTCGTCGCGTTCTGCGAGGCCGGCCCGGCATCGAGGGCCGACCGGGTGCTAACTTGCCTCCTGCCGATTTTGATGCAGCCCGGCAGCAGGTGCAAAAGCTCACTGGACGAATCCCTGACGACCGCGATTTGCTGAGCTATCTGCTCTACCCGCGTGTCTATCCGGAGTTGGTGGCTCATCAAGCCAAGTATTCCGACACCAGTGTCTTGCCCACACCGGTCTTCTTCCACGGCATGCTACCGGGAGAGGAAGTGGCCGTCGATATCGAGCGCGGCAAGACACTCATCATCAAGTTCCTCACCGTGGGAGAACCGCACAAAGACGGCACTCGTACTGTCTTCTTCGAGTTGAACGGTCAGCCGCGCGAGGTGGCCGTTCAGGATCGGGCCTTGGGACAGATCAAGGCACGTCCGAAGGCGGAGCCGGGCAATCCGCTGCACGTCGGTGCCCCCATGCCGGGCATGGTTGCGGGAGTGCTGGTTGCGCCGGGCGACCCGGTAGTAGCCGGCCAGAAACTGTTCACGCTGGAGGCGATGAAGATGGAAACCACCATCTACGCAGAGCGTGCTGGGCAGGTCGCCGAGGTGCTGGTGCAGTCGGGGGCCCAGGTCGAAGCCGGGGAATTGCTGCTTCGACTGCAAGGGTGAACTGGGGCGGCTCGCTCCAGCGAGCCAGGTTGCGTCAGCACCTGGAGGGAGCCACTCCGCCCCCTTACGGGGGGCGGCTCGCTTCTGCGAGCCACCTTGCGTGAGCGGGTGGAGGGCGCACAAACACTCCGCCCGCTGACGCGGGGCGGCTCGCTAGTGGCTCACTGCACCTCGACGCTTTCGGATCGCCGACCGGCTTCGGTTAGCTTGAATCGTCCGTCGCGCTCCAGCTTGTCGCGACCACCGGCTGCCTCAGCCCGTAGTTGCTCCAGCAGGTTCTTGCGGAATTGCTCCCGTCGCTGGGACAGGAAGCGGTTGTACAGCGTATCGCGCGGCGTGCGGGCATAGAGCTTGGTGAATTCGGCCTGAGTCGGAATCGACCGATCCAGTAGCACCGCCACATAGAAGGTCTTGACCGGCTGATCGGCGATGACCCGAGCCTGACCGATCTCCTTGATTTGCAGCACTTGCTTGGCCAGTTCCGTGGGCGGATAGCGCATCAGATCGGCCGACTCCTCGGGCACCTGATAGGGCCGATACTCGACGTTCGGCATGGCCAGCACCTCGCGGGGCGGCAGAAGTTGGGCGATGTTGTCCAGTTCAAAGACTGGGCCTTTCTCGCGAAGAAAACGCAGGGCATCGGCCGCGTTGAACTTCTGCTTGTTCACCTCGTTGCGGAGCGTCTCGGCCTGTCGTGCGGCCAGATGGCGAGCTTGTTCGAGCTTCCAGGCGGCCAGCACCTCACCACGCACGTCCTCGAAGTTGCGTTCGCGAGCGGGCAAATCCTCGGCTCGCCAGTAGAGGAACTCCTGGCGTTTGGGTTCGGTGGTCGTAGCCAACTGCGGCTCGTAGGCATCGTTACCCTGGAAGAGAAACTCGACGAAGGTTTCTGGCCGGTTCTGCTGAGTCATGGCAGCAATGGCCTCGCGGAGCGGTTCGAGCTGTCCCAGAGCCTTGTTTCGCGTCAGCTCTTGCAAGGCTTCACGAGTTTTCGGAGCGTCCATCCGCTTCAACTCGAAGTTGTACTCCTTGACGGCACGCGCTAGATAGTCCTTGCCGGCACCGGATCGGCCACGGAACTTCGCCAGTTCACTGGCCAGGGTTCGCAGGTTGTTGTCGAGGGTTGTCTGGGCAATGCGTTCGCGTAGGGCGGCCAGCAACTGAGGTTGCAGAACCGCTCGCGATGGGACGGGTGGACTGCTCGCTAAAGCCAGGGCGGCACGTCCGAGACTGTCCTCGATGCCACCGCCTCGCAAGAGCAGCCCCGCGTTGAAGGTCACACTCGATTTGATTTCCTGCTGACTGGCCGCTCCATACAGACTCGACAAACCAACTAGAGGATTCACGCCACCCATTCCCAAGAACAGGGCCGCTGCTGGAGTCGGTTGCAAGACACTGCCGTAGTGCAAACCACGGGCACGCTGTTCTAGCGTACTCAAAGAGTCCCTGTCGCTGGAAATCCAGGGCTGCTCGTTGGCCAAGTCACGTTCGTACTCGGTCTGGATCGGATCGAAAGCGATACCAACCGCTGCCAGGGGGGGCATAGTCAGAGTCGCAAGAGCCGTCCCCAGGCGATTCTTGGGATCGCTCTGGGCCAGCAGAGCCTTAGTCTGCTTGTCGGCCAAGTCGCGGTAGTAGGGATCCCGATGGCTTGCGCTGACGAACTCGACGAGAATGCGTCGCGGCTCCTTGAAACCTGGATCGCGCGAGAACGGTGAGGGTTCCTTGTCGCGGAAACGGTCGAAGAGCGTTCGCAATTCTTCCTGGCTGGGAGTGTTGTTGATCCGCGATAGGAAGTCGCTGGCCGGAACAGGCAAGAAGGCAACCCGAGAGGTGGTTCGCTGTTCCTTGAAGAAGCTGAAGAACTCCTGCGGCGTGCCGACGGCGGGGCTGGCGGTCGCTCCGAGCCGATTGCGATAGCCCCGCGCGCCCGGCTCAATGCCGAGCAAGATAGTCTGGGCCTGGGCAACACGAAATTCTTGCCGCAGCGCGTCGATCAGGTCGGCAGGTCGCATGCGTGGGCCTTCACCGGAGGTGAACACGGCATCCACAATGACCTTTTGCTGATGAGGCGGAAGCCGCTTGGAAAACAATTCCTCGTCGCCGGCCGCCTCGATCTCGACGAGATTGAGAACGTCGGCATCTGTCAGGTTGATGCCCAGATTGTCGGCCTGCTTCTTCCAGACGAGGAAGTCCAGTCGATCTTCGATCCGAGCCGTGCTGCCACCCATATACATGTCGCTGCGACTAGTTCGCTCACCAAATGCCCAGACGAGGAAGCCGGCCATCGTGGCCACGCGACGCAGCGTCTCGAGCGATTCGGCGTTGTTCTTCACGCGGTCACGAGCCGCAATGCTCTCGAGGATGGACAGATCATTCTGCAACTGCTCCTGAATGCGGAATTGAGTAAGCGTGTACGCCTCGCGGCCCTGGAAAGCGGCCATCTGGAGTTGACGCGGATACTCGGAAAGCCGAGTCACTAGTTCGCGAACTCCGGACAGCGCATCGTCGGGCGAACTGCTCTTGAGCGTGGTCGCCAGCAGATTCCGTCTAACGCGGTCGTGACTGGTTTGGATGACCGAGAGAAGGAAACCATTGGCCATTTCGCGGTTGCGTTTGACCTGCTCGACCTCGTCCAGATGAACGGCTCGGCGGAACATCTGAGTGATTTCCGGCCCGGCCGCCCGGCTGGAGCCAAAGTAGTTGATCGCCACCTGGAACGGATCGCCCGCTCCGAATTGGCCGATGAACACGATCATGCACAAAATCAGCAAGCCCGCGAACAGAGCTTTTTGATTCTTCCGAAACCATGTGAACGGGTTAAAGGCCATGTCCAGTCCTCGGTTACAGCGACCGTTCCGAGCGAAGTCGTCACCCGCCGGCCTTGACACTTGGCGCAGACGTATAGTATGGGTGAGATGCGAGCTTCGCACAAAGTGCTGATTGTAGCGAGTCATTCCAGCAACACAACCGCAACCCAAACAAAGTGAGCTGCAATCGCCAGTTGGAAAACGAGTTGGGCTTTCGCTAGTTGTAGGATGTATGAGTTGCTAGAACTTGTAATTCCGGGCGAAATAGTCGAGTGAGGTGGAGCGGAAGAACGGGAGTCTGGAATTGCCGAAATCGGAACTGCCGAGCAATTCTCTTCTCGCTTAGTCGCCCTGACTTAGAATCGCAATGTTGCTGTTCCTGCTTGCCAGGCAACGGGTGAATGAGTCTTGAAGTTGCCGCCACTGAGGAGAGGGACGTGCCCCCACGCAAGAAGCTGACAACGGACACTGGGGATGCTCCAGCATCTGTTCGCAAACGAACTCGAAGCACCACGAGCAATGGATCGGCAGGCGATGCAGTCCCAGCCCGCAAACCTCGAGCCAGTAGCACGGCACGCAACGGCCCCGACTTGATCATCGTCGAGTCTCCGTCCAAGGCCAAGACCATCAGCAAGTACCTGGGCAGCGGCTACAAGGTGCTGGCCAGCTATGGTCACGTCCGTGATCTGCCCAGCCGTCGCAAGAAAGGCGAACGGGTTGCAGGAGTGAACATCGAGGCGGGTTTTGTGCCCACCTACGAAGTGGTCAAGCGGGAGGGCGGCAAGGGCCGACGCAGTGCCAGCGACATTCTCGCCGAGTTGAAACGCGAAGCGAATCGAGCCGGTCGCATCTTCCTGGCCACCGACCCGGATCGCGAAGGGGAAGCCATCGCCTGGCACATCGAGCAAGCTCTCGGCCTGGAGGATGCCAGAACCTTTCGCATCGCCTTCAACGAGATCACTCGTACCGCCGTACAAAATGCATTGGCAAATCCCGGCAAGATCAACATGAGCCGCGTTCAGGCCCAGGAAGCGCGGCGCGTGCTAGATCGAGTGGTCGGCTATCCGTTGTCGAATCTCCTCGGTCGAAAGGTGGCACGCGGTTCCAGTGCTGGCCGAGTGCAATCGGTCGCCTTGCGTTTGGTGGTCGATCGCGAGCGCGAAATTGAGGCGTTCAAGCCCGAAGAATACTGGCGATTGACCGCCCTGCTTGCGCCGCATGGCACCGTCCAACTGTCGGCCAAGCCGCTTTCCGTGCTGCGTAGTGAGATGCCGACCCCTGGAGCCACCGAAGGCGAGGACAGCGAAGGCAGCGAGTCGGCCGCTCCCAAACGCGCTAAGACCAAGGCCAACGAGTTGCCTCCGGGCACCTATCAAGCCGAACTCGCCGAGTACGCCGGCAACCCCTTCCGTCCCGGCAACGAGGCGGATGCTCTGGCCATTGCCCGATTGCTGGACACGGCCCGCTATGTGGTCAGCAAGCTCGAACAGAAGGATCGCGTGGAACGCCCGCAGCCTCCCTTCACCACCAGCACCTTGCAACAGCAGGCGCATCAGCGCTTGCACTTCACCGGCCAACGCACCATGCAGACGGCCCAGCGACTGTATGAAGGCGTGGAATTGACGGGCGAGGGATCGGTCGCTCTGATCACCTACATGCGAACCGACAGCACGCGGATCTCCGCCGAGGCGATGGCGGCGGTGCGGTCGCACATCCAGTCAACCTTTGGCCCGGACTACCTTCCTGAGAAGCCAAACTACTACGCCTCGGGCAAGAGTGCCCAGGAGGCCCACGAGGCCATTCGGCCCACGGATCTATCGTACACCCCCGAACGAGTGGCCAAGTTGGGACTGAGTGGCGACCAGTTGCGGTTGTACACCCTGATCTACAACCGTTTCGTCGCCAGCCAGATGAGTCCCGCCATCTTCGCGGTCACCACCGTCGAGATCGAGGCAACGCCCCAGGAGGGAGGGGCTGTTGGATTGTTTAAGGCCACGGGTCGAGTACTGAAGTTTGACGGCTACCGTCGTGTGCTAGCCCCACGCGGCCAACAAGACGAGGCCGAAATTCCGCCGGTGCAGGTCGGCCAGCCGCAAGATCGACTGGATCTGGTCGCCAGCCAGCACTTCACCAAGCCGCCGCCTCGCTACAACGAGGCCTCGCTCATCAAGGCTCTAGAAAAGCAGGGCATCGGTCGGCCCAGCACCTATGCCACCATCATCGGCAAGATCACCTCGGAGGATCGCGGCTATATCGAAGTACGCAACCGACGGTTTCACGCCACGGAAATCGGCAAGAAGGTCACCGACCTGCTCGTCGAACACTTCCCGCGGATCATGGATTTGCAGTTCACCTCCCACATGGAGGAGGAACTAGACGACATCGAGACGGCCAAGCGCCACTATCGTGAGGTACTCGACGAGTTCTGGGAGCCGTTTTCGCAGGCTCTGGCCGAAGCTGAAAAGAACATGCCGGTGCAGCGCGGCCAGGAAACGGGCGAGCTGTGTCCGCGCTGCGGTCGGCCACTGGTCAAAAACTTCAGCAAGAAGACTCGTCGCGAGTTCATCGGCTGTTCGGGCTGGAAGGAAGGCTGCAAGTACATCAAACCCGCAGAAGGCGAGGAGCCGCGGCCCGAGCCGGTTCTCACGGACTTCGATTGCCCCAACTGCGGTCGCAAGTTGGAGCGGTTGACCGGCCGATGGGGCGACTACTTCCGCTGCAGCGGACATCCGGAGTGCAAGACCAATCTCAAGATCGATGCCGAGGGCAAGCCGATCCAGACAGCCAAGAAGACCGAGTATAGCTGCGACAAATGCGGCAAACCGATGGTACTCCGCGAGGGCCGACGCGGGCCGTTCCTGTCGTGCAGCGGCTATCCGGAGTGCAAAAATGCCAAGGATGTCGATGCCTCGGGCAAACCGATCGAGCCTGAGGACATCGGCATCAAGTGTGAGAAGTGCAACAGCCCAATGGTGATCAAAAAGGGGCCGCGCGGCCCGTTCCTTGGCTGCTCGGCATATCCGCGTTGCCGCAGTTACAAGCCTCTGACTGCCGAGTTGCGCGAGAAGTTGAATCTGCCTGCGCCACCGAAAAAGGTGTCGCCGGCCATCGAGGTAAGCGAGACCTGTCCAGAGTGCCATTCGCCCATGAAGCCTCGACACGGCCGCAAGGGCTGGTTCCTCGGTTGCAGCAAGTATCCCAAATGCAAGGGAGTCCGCGAGGCCTCCGCGGAGTTGCTGGAACTGCTGGCGGAAACCAGTCCCCCCGCCTGACCATTACAATAAGGAGTAGATCTTGTCTATCGCCCTGGAGGTGTCGGTAATGAGCGAGATTCCCTCTTCCCCCGACGACCAGGGCAGCACTGAACTGCTGCGTGCTTGGTTGGTTGACGACAGCCTAGAATGTTCGATCCTGACCGATGCCTTTGAGGATCCGGCGACCTGGGGCATCGTATTGGCTGACTTGGTGCGTCATATCGGAGTTGCCGCCGAGGAACAGGGCCAGGATGCTGGTGCCACCATAGCCGCCATTCGCCAGGTCTTTTTGAACGAATTGGACAGCCTGGAAGCCGGAGAGGCAGCCCCATGACCGCGTCGTTGGTACGCATCGGCAATCAAAGTGCCTTCTCCGCACCGAGCCTGCTCGCCCCCTTCGATTTCGCGGTTCAGAACGGGTTTGATGCCTTCGAGTGGTTCCCAGATCGTCGAGACGAGGCCGGCTGGGATCCGGTGGATATGCTCGCCGCGCAACGTCAGGAATTGCGGCATCGGGCGCGGGATGCCGGCATCAGTCTGTCTGTTCACGCCCCGATTCCCGTGGAGCCGTTGCGGCCGGGAGCCGAGCGTGGCTTCGAGGACAGTTTGCGTCTGGCGGTCGATCTGGGAGCGGGTCTGCTCAACATCCATTTCAGCGATCCGGCTCGCTTGGAAGAATACGCTCGAGCCGTCGCTCCCTGGATCGAGCAGTGTAAGGCGGCGGGCGTTCGTCTCGCTCTGGAAAATGTGCCGGCTGTCGGGCCGGAGGATTTCAATCGCTTGTTCGGCCTGTTGCCTCGTTCTGGAGTGGGCATGACGCTCGATGTCGGTCATGCCAACTTGCACAGCACCACCTGGAACGACTACATCAGTTATCTCGACCGACTGCATCCGGAAGTACCGATCATTCATGTACATCTGCACGAGAACCACGGGGATCGCGACAGTCATCTGGTAGTGTTCACTGGGCCGGCCAGCAAAGATCCCGCTGGTATCCGTGCTCTGTTTGAGCGACTTAGTCGTCGCGGCTTCGATGGCAACGTGATCCTCGAACAATGGCCCGAGCCATCGTCGTTGCTGGTGATGGCTCGCGATCGCCTAGTCGAGTTGCTCCGCGAGGAAACCGTATGAGTGACCGCCAAATGAAAAGAGCCCCTCGTCGCATCGTTCTGTTGCAAGGTGATGAAAACAGTCCGGTCGAGCAGGTTCTTCAAGAGCAGTCACCCGGCGAGGTGAGCGGCAAACAATTGCACGCCGCATTACGCCAACATGCTCAAGAACACCCAGGCAAGTTCGTCGCTGCCGAGTGGCTGAGTAACCTGGGATGGACGCGATTTCTCTGGTGCCGTCGTTGAAGTGTTGAAGCCAACGGGTGATCACTGCCCGTGCAGATCGTCGTCGTGAGTCGCCTGATCGACTCCTAGCCCCATGACCAGAATCGCCACCAGAACGTGCTTGGCCACTGAAAGAGCGATGATGGCAGGCAATACACCCAAGGTACACACCCAAGCGGTCGCAAAGATCGTCACCAGACTGGCAATCACTTGAGTCGATCGCAAAGGCAGGTTGCTGGAACTGCCTCCGGGCACCGCATCGAGCATTGGTTCCCCCTCCCCAAGTTGCTGACTCGCGCACAGGCATTTGCCGACCCTAGATATTGATAGTAGCCGTGCCATGACCAACGTCACGCACACTGCCAGGACGGCAAGGGAATCGCAGTAACACCCAGCCGCAGGTCAGAAGGGGGCATAGAAGGGACAGCAGCTTTTCAGGCACTTGCAAGTAGCGGATTCAGTTAGGCCAGATTCAGGCCCGAATCGATAATCCCTCAGGGCTTGCGACCACACATGGCAAGTCGTCCTCCGAGCTTGGTTGACTTCACCATGGGCCGCTACCCAACTTCCGTGCCTCTCGTGCGGTCTGCAACCCTAGCCCAGAATGCGATCCCACCTAGCCTTGTGATAGGCCACTCGCTGGGCAGGAGTCATCTTCTTCAAGTCCACCTCGCCATTGCTCGGAGTGACGGGTTTCTTCTCTGTCGAACAGGAGCAAGCCGGCTTGCCTGGCGTGCAGGCACAGGCGGTTTTCTCAGCCGGTGTCGCAGGGGTCGGTGTGGGAACGCTGATAGTTTTGGTGCTGCCGCCATAGCTCATGACGGCAGTTTGCAGGGTCATGTCCTCTTCGAGGCTGCGGTGCGGCTTGATGCCCAGACCTTGCAGCACTCCGTGATAGGCGCGAACCGCCTCTTCGGGGCCGATCTCACCATCGGCGATCAGCCGGAGGAAATGGATAAAAGCGAGTTGATTTTCGGCATTGTTGATTTTGCGGCCGAACAACGCCACTCGTGCCCCGTATTTCTTCGCCTCGGCCAGCAGCTTGAAGGCATCGTAGGTCGTGCCGGCTGAGCCGCCTAAGATGCCGACGACCAGATGGGGATCGTAGTGGACGAGTTCTTCCATCGCCTTGGGGCCGTGATAGACCATCTTGAGAAAAAGCGGCCGGCCCTTTTCGGTCACGCCGCCTAACGTGCGGACGATGGCATCGTTGATGAATCCTGGCAGTTTGTCGGGATCGACCGCGCTGGGATTATTCGGATCGAACACTTCGAGGAAATGGCGGAATCCCTTGCGCTCGGCTTCTAAACGAAACGCCTTGTACTCCTCCAGGGCTTGTCGGTCGAGTACCGTGTCATTGTTGAAAGTAATGCTGTACAACCCCAGATTAACCCCGCGTTGTCGCTCTTCGGGCGTGCAATCGAGGTGTCCACACTGGATGTGATCGAGCGTGGCCGTGCGGAAGGGCAGCGACGGATCGGTGGGGTACTTGCTGCCGCGGATTACATGGATGTCCGTGGTGTCGTTCGCTCGCGCCGCAGGGGTGACCGGACTGTCATCAAAGATCCGCTTGTGCAGCGTCAGCACCTCCGAGGTGCTGGCGGACATCAGCATGATGTCCACCAGGCGTTGCTCGACGATCTGTTCGATGATGTCGCGGAACTCTGCGAGGCTGCGATAGCGCACTTCTCCCGGATACGATTCCGGCGACCGTCCCGGTGCGCCGATGGAAAGAGCCATGTCCGCATCCTTGGCATCGGCGAGGATGAAATCCTTGCAGCCGTGCGGATCAGCATGGATGCGAGCCAACTTCACGTCGAGCGATTTCTGCACGATGATCTCTCCTTCGAGGAAGAGCCTGTTCACCACAGAGAACACAGAGTACACAGACAGTGCTACTTCTTCGGCACTCCTGCATTTTCTCTAAATCTTCTCGGTGACCTCTGTGATCTCTGTGGTTAGCTGTTCTTTTCTTGTCTTTACTTCTGCCAGGCCGAGCGCGGAATAGGCCGACTGCCTACCCGAGGCACGGCATTGCCGTTGGGCAACGGCGATTCGGTGCCGGCCGCTCGCACCTTGCCGATGCGGCCTTCGACCTGATCGATGATCTCACGCAGCACGCGAGCGGAGTTTTGGAGGCCCATTTTCTCTTTGCTGGTCAGTTCGAGTTCGATCTGTTGCCGACAGCCGCCACATCCGACCACCGTGGGCACCGACAGGCACACGTCGCGCACGCCGTATAGGCCTTGCTGCAACGTACTGACCGGCAAGATGGCCCGGCTGTCGCGAGCCAGAGCTTCCACCACCACGCGGATGGAGTGGCCGACCGCCATGCTCGAGCCGCCCTTGAGCTTGATGAGGGTGGCACCGGCCGTCTTGGTCTGCTCGAAGCACTCCTGTCCCAGCGCGGGCGTGTAGCCGGGCCACTGGCTCAGGGGCAAACCGTCGATGGCAGCACTCGACCAGATCGGCACCATGCTGTCGCCGTGTTCGCCCAGGATCATGGCGTTGACCTGACTGGCGTTGACCGACAGCGCCTTGGCGAGGTAGCCGCGGAAGCGCGCGGTATCCAGTTGCGTGCCCAATCCCAGAACACGCTGCCAGGGCAGACCAGCACGATGAACTGCCAGGTAGGTCAGCACATCGACCGGATTCGAGACCACTACTAGATAGGCGTTGTCCTTCAGTCCGACCTTCTTGATCTGATCGAGCAGACCTAGAAACAGATCGACGTTGCGATTGATGAGGTCGAGTCGGCTCTCGTCCGGCTTGCGGCGTAGACCGGCCGTGATGACCACGACATTGCTGGTGGCGACCTCTTCCATGGTGCCGGCACTGATGCGCTGATCGCTGGTCAGACAGGCGGCATTGAGCAGTTCGACGGCGTGGCCTTGAGCGGCCTCGGCGTTGGCATCGATCAGGCACAGATGGCTGACGATGCCGCCGGTTTGCAGAGCGTAGGCGGCGGAACTACCCACCAGACCGCCGCCTCCGATGATGCTGACTTTCATGCGTGTTCTTTCGCTTTCTGGACGTTGTTGCTTTCTACTGGGGAGGACAGACGATACCGCGCTGTGTCGAGTCTGCGAAGATATTGCAGACTCAGAACACTCGTCACCAGAACGGCAGCACTGACCACCGGCCACATGACGATGAGCGACACCCACAGCAGCGGAGAAGTCGGCGTATCAGGACGATTGGCATACAGGACGATGACGACCGTTGCCAATCCCGCCGCACAGGCCAGGGAGATGCCGACTCCGGCCCCGATGGCCCCAATGGCCTGATAGCGAGCCTTTTCCGCCTCGGCGTAGTGCAGTTGCTCGATCGAGACGGGTTGGCCGCGCTCGGCCAGGGCGAGGTGTTCGTCCTTCTCGATCTGCCGCAGGCGAATGGCCTTGCGGTGATCGAGCCAGACCAGCATGGCAATGCAGCCGAAAAAGACCAACATGCCGAGAATCGGGCCGACGAAAGGCACAAGCTGTTGGATGTCCATGAGGCATTCACCCCTGACTGGTTGTGTTGACCGGCTCGGCGGATTGCTCGGTCTGAGCCGACTCTTGCAGTAATTGCTGGATCTTGCGTTTGTGCAGGCCAAAGAGCGTGATCCGCACCAGAACCAGAGTAATGGCGGCAATCCACCACACCGAGCCGAGAATGCCGATCACCAACCAGAAGATCCAGTCACCCACCACATCCTTGAGAATCCACATTACGATACTGGCCAGGGCAATGATTCCTGTCAGAGCGACGAGGCTAACGGTGAAGGAGAAACTGGCCAGCCCAGACTTGCTCCAGGGAGCACGGGTCGGTCGGGGAATTTGGGGCGGCGGTTGGCTCTTGTCGTTCCAGCGGAAATAGCGACGGAACGACCAGCCGAAAATCGTCACCTTGGTCAGCATGGTGGCCAGAAAAACCACAATCCAGCATCCCCAAATGATCCGCAGAGTGAGCCGTAACCACCAACCGTATTGCTCCCAGTCGCCCAGCAACCAGATACAGCCGCTGGCGAGCAGAGAACCTACGAGCAGACCCAGCACTACCAGATCCGCGATCAAACCTCCTCGGACAGTCAATTTCTCAACCATTTCCTTGCCCTATCTGGACGATGTTCGCGTCCCATCAGGCTGCGCCGGCACCAGTGAGGGCTTCCATCACTCGATCGGTGACCAGTCGCACCAACTCGTCCAGGTCGGACTCGGCCTGGCCGTTACTGCTCGGTTCGCTGTAACGCGAACACGGGCCGACCGCCGGCGCACATTCCGCCTGGAACGCGAACGCTTCGGGGACGAAATCAGAATAGCGTTCGTCGAAACTGCTCAATCCGCACACGGGATTCGCCGCATCACGGAATCGAACGTCATCGTATCCCAGACGTTTCTTCAGGGCGAGTAGCTCGCGGGTTTTCTGTTCGCTGAAGTAGTTCACCCGGCCGAGCAGCCTCGACAGAATGAGAATCCGGCAGTAGGCATCGATGATCTCGGTGTTGAAGTAGGCGTTCTCTAGGGTCGGCCCGAAGGTGACCGTGCCGTGATTGGCCAGCAACACCGTGTTGCAGTCCTTGACGTACGGAGCGATGGTGTTCGCGAAGTCCTGGTTGCCGGGCGTTTCGTACTTGGCGATGGGCACCTCGCCGAGAAACACCTCGACTTCGGGCAGGATGCACTTGGGAATCGGCTCGTGGGCCACGGCGAAGGCCGTCGCGTGCGGCGGATGGCAGTGGACGACGGCGTTGATCTCGGGGTTGAGCTTGTAGGCGGTCAGGTGCAGCAGCACCTCACTCGATCGCTTGCGTGTGCCGGCGAGTTGGTTGCCCTGGTAGTCCACCTTGCAGATGTCCTCCGGCTTCATGAAGCCCTTGGACACCATCGTCGGCGTGCAGAGGATTTCTTTGTCATTGAGCCGGACGGTGATGTTGCCATCATTGGCAGCGGCGAAGCCCTTGGCATAGAGCCTTCGGCCGATTTCGCAAATCTGCTCTTTGATTTTGAATTCGTTCACGGTCTTCGCCTCACAGGGGTTTGCTGACGACAATTTGATCCAACAGACAGGCACAGTAGGCATCCAGCGGTTTCTTGTCGGGCAGGAACGGAGCGGCCGCCTCGACGCCCTCTCCGAAGCCGATCCGTGCCCCGAGGCCGGCTCCGAGATGGTCGTAGATCACCAAATCCTCCCCATCGGGCTTGTCGGCCTGCAAGCCCTTGAGACTGAACGGCACCGCGATAAGCCAGCGTGCCCCAATCAGGCTGGGATGCGCTCGATTGAGCGTCACAGTGCCGATGACCTCAGCGATGCGCATGGCCGTCCAACTCCTGAAGTGTGCAGGCAACCCCCTCGGGACAGGGCAGCTTGCTGCTGCACAGCGTCCGCAGGATTTGCCGAATCTCGAAAAAGGTTCGTCCGGGCATTTCGACGACGAGCAGATTGGCGGCCAGAGCCAGCGTCGCACGAGCGGCCTGCCCGACGGTGCAGACGCTGACCGCTCGCAGACCCGGCACCTTGTTGGCCACACAGGCCACCAACCCCGGATCTTCACAGAACAACACCGAGCCGGCACACTCTCCCCGTGCCAGGCATTCGGCCACGGCCCTGGCCCAGCGACACGGCAGATCGTGCAGGGTCGGCATCTCGCGTAGCGACAGTCCCTCGCGCCTCAGCGTCTGGATGGCCGCTTGCACCATCGGGTGCGAGCGATCCTGACCATAACCCCAGATCGGGCCAGGGGTCGGGTCTCTCCCCGCTGACGCTGGGAGAGTGATGGGCTGGCGACGAACGGCAATGCCGCGTGTCCGCAGTTCCTCGCTGGCCAACGGCGTGATGACCGCTTCGGGAGGCAACACGACCTCGCGATGGCCGTTGAGGTTTTTTTGCAAATCGGACGCAGACAGCACCCGGCGCGGCCAGGCCAGCGCGTGCGTCGTG
>Ga0272446_1001378_pt1 | contig 35290 bp, 31 predicted proteins | sample YNPCB0061_FD_194587 | JGI IMG/M metagenome (GOLD analysis project Ga0272446, IMG submission 194587) | Hot spring microbial mat communities from Yellowstone National Park, WY, United States - YNP-CB-006-1 | ecosystem: Environmental > Aquatic > Thermal springs > Hot (42-90C) > Sediment | place...
CAATCGAGGATCCGCCGCCCGCCGAACGCCGTCTCCAGCTCGACCAGCCCCGGCTCGCCGTCCTCGACGGTGCCGATGCGCGCCGCGGCGCGCCCGAGCGGGTGCGCGCGCATCACCGCCAGCACGCGCTCGGCGTCGGCCTCGGCGCACATGACCACCAGCTTGCCCTCGTTGGCGACGAACAGCGGATCGATGCCGAGGAGCTCGCAGGCCGCGGCGACTTCCTGCTTGACGGGAATGTCGCGCTCGCGCACCACCATCGACACGCCCGACTGGCTGGCGATCTCGTTCAGCGTCGCCGCCACCCCGCCGCGCGTCGGGTCGCGCAGGACGTGCAGGTCGGGCGCCACCTCCACCATCGCCGCCACCATCCCGTGGAGCGCCGCCGAGTCCGACTCGATGCGCGACTCGAACGAGAGGCTCTCGCGCGTCGACAGGATGGCCACGCCGTGGTCCCCCATGGTCCCCGAGATCAGCACCGCGTCGCCGGGGCGCGCGCGCGATCCCGACGGGCCGGTCACCCCCGGCGGCACCACGCCGACGCCGGTCGTGGTGATGAAGATGCCGTCGCCCTTGCCGCGCTCGACGACCTTGGTGTCGCCGGCCACGATCGACACGCCCGCCTCGCGCGCCGCCCGGGCCATCGACTCGACGACGCGCGCCAGGTCGCGCAGCGGGAAGCCCTCCTCGAGGATGACCCCCGCGGTGATCGCCACCGGCCGCGCGCCCGCGGTCGCCAGATCGTTCAGCGTCCCGTGGATCGACAGCGACCCGATGTCACCGCCCGGGAAGAACAGCGGCGACACCACGTACCCGTCGGTGGTCACCACCACCCGCCCCTTCGGCACCTCGACGACGGCGTGATCGTCGCGCGCGCGCAGGGCCGGGTTGTCGAACGCCGCCGCGAACAGCTCGTCGACGAGCTGCGCGGTCGCGCGCCCGCCCGCGCCGTGCGTCAAATCGACGCGCCCCGACAGATCCAGCCGCTTCCCCCATTTCTTGCTAGACGCCATCACGCGCTCCTCTTCAAGAGCGACTGCCCCGCGCGCCGCCCGTAGGTGTAGTAGGCCGAGCACGACCCCTCCGGCGACACCATGCAGGCGCCCATCGGCGTCTCCGGCGTGCAGGCGGTCGCGAAGAGCGTGCAGTCCGTCGGGCGCTTCTGCCCGCGCAGGATCTCTCCGCAGGCGCAGGCCGGGTGATCGTCGACCTTCTCGTACGGCACCGGATAGCGGCGCTCGGCGTCGAACGTCGCGTAGGCCGGCCGCAGCCGGAGCGCGCTCGCCGGGATCGTCCCCAGGCCCCGCCACTCGAAGTCGTCGCGCAGCTCCATCGTCTCGTCGACGAGCGCCTGCGCGCGCCGGTTGCCCTCGGGCACCACCGCCCGCGTGAACTGATTCTCGACGACCGCGCGCCCCTCGTTGAGCTGGCGCACCAGCATGAGGATCGACTGCAAGAGGTCGAGCGGCTCGAACCCCGAGATCACGATCGGCACGCCGTGGTCGCGCGCGAAGGGCTCGTAGGGCGCGGTGCCGGTGATCGTCGAGACGTGCCCCGGCCCGACGAAGCCGTCGACGCGCAGCCGATCGGTCGCCAGGATGGCCGCGATCGCCGACGGCGTCAGCACGTGGTTGCAGACCACGCTGAAATTCGTCAAGCGCAAATCGGCCGCGCGCTTGACCGCCACCGCCGTCGTCGGCGTGGTGGTCTCGAAGCCGATGGCGAAGAAGACCACCTCGGTGCCGGGGTTCTCGCGCGCGAAGCGCAGCGCCTCCGCCGGGCCGAGCACCATGCGGACGTGCGCCCCCTCGGCCTTGGCCTTGAGCAGCGACCGCCGGTCGCGCGCCGGCACCCGCATGAGGTCCCCGAAGGTGCAGAGGACGACGTTCGGCCGCTTGGCGATGGCGATGGCCTGCTCGATGCGCCCGACGGGGAGCACGCACACCGGGCAGCCCGGGCCGTGGATCATCTCCACCGACGGCGGCAGGAGCGACATGATCCCGTAGCGCCAGAGCGAGTGGGTGTGGCCGCCGCAGAACTCCATCAGGCGATAGCGGCGATCGGGCCGCGCCTCGGCGGCGAGCTCGGCCGCCACCCGCTGCGCCAGCGCGACGTCGCGGAACTCGTCGACGTACTTCATGGCTGCCCCACCTTGATCCCGGCGGCCAACGCGAGCGTGCGCGCCGCCTCCTCGGGGTCGAGCCGTGAGATGGCGTGGCCCACGTGGACGACGACCCAATCGCCCTCGCGCACGTCGTCGAGGAGCGCGGTCGAGACGCGCTGCCGCACCCCGCCGATCTCGACGACGCCCTCGCCCTCGTTGGTCACCGATACCATTCGCGCAGGCAGCGCCAGACACATCTAGGACGCTCCTTTCTGGTTGCTTGACATCAATTGCAGCCCGCCGAGCAGCGCCTGCCCGAGCGACAGCCCGCCGTCGTTCGGCGGCAGCGCCCGCGGCAGCAGCGCCCGCACGCCGCGCAGCGCGAGGCCGTCGACGAGCAGCTCGGCCAGCACGCGGTTCGCCAGGCAGCCGCCCGACAGCGCCACCACCGGCGGCAGGTCGAGCGCCGCGCGCGCCGCCTCGACCCAGGCGATGAGCCCCGCGGCCAGCGTGCCGTGGAAGAGCTCGGCGCCGAAGCGCGGATCGACGTCGTCGCGCGCCAGCGCGGCCAGCGTCGGCAGGAGGTCGAGCGTGCGCCCCCCGTCGGCGAGCCGGTAGCCGCCGGCGAGGATGGACGGCCGCCGCACCAGCCCCTCGAGGATCATCGGCGCCTCGCCCTCGTAGGTGGCCACCGGGCGGATCCCGAGGAGCCCGCAGGCGGCGTCGAACAGGCGCCCGCACGACGAGGTGAGCGGCGAGCGGATCCCGCGCGCCATCATCTCGACGAGCGCGGGGCGCGCGCCGTGGGCCGCGAAGCGGGCGACGATGGCCTCGCCGTCGACGCCGAGCGCGTACAGCGCCGCCGCCGCCATCCGCCACGGCTGCCGCGCCGCCGCGTCGCCGCCCGGGAGCCTGAGCGGCGCGAGGCCGCCGTGGCGCGCCGTCGTGCCGCGCTCGAGGTCCACCTCGATCAGCTCGCCGCCCCAGGCGCCGCCGTCGTCGCCCAGGCCGAAGCCGTCGAGCGCCAGCCCGAGCGCGCGCCCGCGCACGCGGTGCTCCGCCAGCACCGACGCGACGTGCGCCGCGTGGTGCTGAATGGCGAACGCCGGCAGCCCGCTCTCGACGGCGCGCCTGCTAGACGAAAAATCGGGGTGGAGGTCGTGCGCCACCGCCACCGGCGTGACCTTCAGCGTAGACAACAAATGGGCGACGGTCTCGTCGAAGAAGCGCAGCGTGGCCACGTCATCGAGATCGCCGACGTGCTGCGAGACGAAGGCCTCGTCGCCGCGCACCACGCAGACGGTGGCCTTCTCGCGCGCCCCCAGCGCCAGGATCGGCGGCAGCGTCCGCCCGAGCGGGATCGGCCGCGGCACGTAGCCGCGCGCGCGGCGCAGGAAGAGCGGCGCCCGCGCCACCACGCGCACCACGCTGTCGTCGGTGCGCACCACGATCGGGCGGTCGTGCCCGACGATGACGTCGGCGATCGACGCCAGCCGACGCGTCGCCTGGTCGTCGTCGATGAGGAGCGGCTCGCCGCCCGGGTTGGCCGAGGTCATCACCAGCGCCGCCTCGCGCCCCACCAGATGGAAGAGGACGTGGTGCAGCGGGCTCGACGGCAGCATGAGGCCCACCGACGCGAGGTCGGGCGCGACGCCGGGCGCGAGGCCGTCGCCGTCCGAGCGCGCGCAGAGGACGATCGGCCGCTCGGGCGAGGCGAGCAGCGCCGCCTCGGCCTCCCCGACGTCGGCCAGCGCGCGCGCGGCGGCGAGGTCGGAGACCATCACCGCGAAGGGCTTGCCGTCGCGCTGCTTGCGGCGGCGCAGCGTCTCCACGGCGACGGCGTCGCGCGCGTCGCAGGCGAGGAGGAAGCCGCCGACGCCCTTCAGCGCGACGAGGCCGCCCGCGCGCAGCCGCTCGGCGGCGACCATCAGCGCCGCGTGCCCGCGCGCCTCGCCACCGACGAGGAGGCGCAGCTCGGGGCCGCAGGCCGGGCAGGCGATGGGCTGCGCGTGGAAGCGGCGGTCCGTCGGGTCGCCGTACTCGCGCGCGCAGTCGGGGCACATCGGAAACGGCGCCATCGACGTCTGCGGCCGGTCGTACGGCAGCGCGCGCGTGATGGTGTGGCGCGGCCCGCACGAGGCGCACGAGGTGAACGGATACAAATACCGTCGACCGCGCGGATCGAAGAGCTCGCGCACGCAGTCGTCGCAGGGCGCGGCGTCGGGCGGGATGGCCGCCGACAGCACGCCGCCGTGGACGCTCCCGCGGATGGCGAAGCCGTCGTGGTCGTCGTGCGCCGGCAGCGGCGCGCTCTCGACGGCGGTGACGCGCGCGAGCGGCGGCGCCTCGCGGGCCAGCGCGAGGACGAAGGCGTCGAGCGCCTCGGGCGCCCCCTCCGCCTCGAGGAGCACGCCCTCGACGTCGTTGAGGACCCAGCCCGAGAGCGCGTGGCGCGCGGCGACGCGGGCGACGAACGGCCGATAGCCGACGCCCTGCACCTGCCCGCGGACGCGCGCCCGCACCCGCGCGATCATCCGTGCGCCCGCGCCGCGCGGCGGCGCGCCTCCATCCAATCGACCAGCGCGTCGAGCCCGGCCCCCGTCGTCGCCGAGGTCTCGACGATGGCGACGCCGGGCCGCATCCGCTCGATGTTGCGGCGCAGCGCCGCGAGGTCGAACGCGAGGTGCGGCAGGAGGTCACATTTATTGACAATCACGATATCCGCCGAGGCGAACATGTCGGGGTACTTGAGCGGCTTGTCCTCGCCCTCGGTCACCGACACGACCACCGCGCGCGCCGCCTCGCCGAGGTCGAACCCCGCCGGGCAGACCAGGTTCCCCACGTTCTCGACGAAGACCGTCTCCACGGCGCCGAGCCGCGGCAGCGCGTCGCGCACCATCGCCGCGTCGAGGTGGCAGCCCTTGCCGGTGTTGATCTGCACCGCCGGCGCCCCCGTCGCGCGGATGCGATCGGCGTCGAGCGTCGTCTGCTGATCGCCCTCGATCACCCCGACGCGCCCCTTCATCCGCCCGAGGAGCGCACACAACAGCGTCGTCTTCCCCGACCCCGGCGACGACATCACGTTCACGACGAGCGCCCCGCTCTTCTCGAACCCCGCGCGATTCGCCCGCGCGACCTCGTCGTTCTTCGCCAGCAGGTCGCGCTCGACACGAACCCGCCGAGCCTCCGCCGCATGCCCGAGCCCGAGCCCGTGCCCGTGCCCGTCTCCGTCATGCCCATGCCGATGCCGCACCACGCTCCCGTCGGCCATCACATGCTCGTGCTCGTGCTCGTGCTCTCCGTGGCCCGCAGCCTCACCGCACCCACACGTCGCGCACATCACTCGACCTCCAGCTCCGTCACGCGCAGCTCGCCCCCGTCGACGAGCAGCAGCCCATACCCGCCGCACCGCGGGCACGCCTCCCCGCGCGCCGCCAGCGGCACGCGCGCCTCGCACTCCACGCACCACCCCACCCCCTCCGGCCGCGCGATCTCCAGCCGCGCCCCGTCGGCCACCGTCCCCCGGCTCGCCGCCTCGAACCCCAGCGCGAGCGCCCGCGGCTCCACGTTGGCCAGCGCGCCCACCTCGAGGAACACCGCGCGCACGCGCGCGAACCGCTCGGCCCGCGCCTGCTCCTCGATGAGCTCCACCAGCCCCTCGGCGAGCGACAGCTCATGCATGCGCCACCTCCATCTCGGCGCGCTCCTCGACGCGCACGCTGAACGGCACGCACGGCGACAGCGACGCTGCCAACAGCGTCGCGCGCGCCGCGATCCCCTCGGCCGACTGCCCCACGAGCCCCTGCGTGAACGGCCCGTCGGGGTGGAAGTTCCACTCCGTCGGCGCCACCGTCCGCCAGGCGATCACGTGCCCATCGTCGACGACGATGGCGTGCACCAGCCGCCCGCGCGCGGTGTCCACCACGCCCACGCCGCTGCCGTAGCCGCGCAGCACCGACGCGTCGCGCGCGACCGGCTCCCCGTCGCGCAGCCGCGCCGCGACCGCCCGCGCCTTCATAGGCGCCGACCCGAGCGCCACGAGGCGGGCCACCACCCGCGCCAGCACGCCCGGCCCGTGCCGCGACACCACGTCGTCGACGAGCGGGTGGGTCCGCAGCTCGGCCAGCGGCCCGGTCTCCGCCGCCACGCCGTCGATGGTCGGCCAGCGATCGAAGTCGGAGTGCCGCGACAGCCGCTCCGCATAGAAGTGCGGCGGCAGCTCGGGCAGGAGCGGCACGTCGGTCGCGCCGAAGCCCTCGAGCCCCTCGTCGACGATGCGCGCTACCAGCGGCGCCGCCGCGCCCTGCCCCGCCCGCGCCCGCGCGATCAGCTCGTCGAGGTGGCGCGGCAGCGGTCCGCCGAGCAGCCCCGCCACGCCCTCATCCAGTGTCGCGATCGCCCGCTCGATCGCCGCGCGATCCGGCCGCGGCGCCCCGCCACCGAGGTGCAACCAGCCCGGGTCGCGCAGCGCCGCCACACAGCGATGGGTCGCCGTCCGCAGCGCGCTCAGCGTCGGCGCGCTCACCGCGAGGTCGTCGAGGCGCGGCCACTCGACGAGCAGCTCCCACGCGTGGTTGTCGAGGTTCTCGGCGCACAGCACCACCTCGCGCGCCCCGAGCTGCGCCGCGCTCGGCACAATCTTCAGCGCCGCCTCGCACGCCGACAGCGCCGCGATCGAGTGCCCCGCGCTGCAGACCGAGAAGAGCAGCCGCAGCATCCCGAGCGCCGACTCGATCGGCTGTCCGACGAGCGTCCCGGTCACGTTGACCGGCCGGGTCGAGTCGATCTCGACGGCGCGCACGCGTCCGTGGACGACGACCACGCAGAGATCGATGGCCCCCGCCGGGTCGCCGGGGTGGATGGCGCGCACGCTCATCGGCCGGCTCCGCACCGAACTCGCGCAAAACCCTCGCGGCTGGACGTCGCGACGGCCGTCGACGCAGAGATTGCCGGGGTCCTGGCGGTGGTCATGGGGTGAGTCCTCGACGAGCAGCGGCTCGTGCACGAACCGGGCCCGCAGCCCGGCGCGCGCGCGGCAGACATCCTGTCTAGCAAGATCGCAACGTCTGTCCCAGCGCCCGTCACGCAACCAGTGCGCGCCGAGACGCGTGGTCGATTTGCACGTTGGTGGCTCAACCACCCGGGATGGCAACGCTTCCGTCGTCGACGCGGCGCGCCGCGCAGCGGTGGCGCATGCGATGCAGAGCGATGCGCACCAGGTGCGGCAGCGCGGAGGGGTGTCCATGAGAGCGCAGCGCAGTCTTTCGGACCTGGAAGCGGAGCTCGAGAGCTCCGAAGCCGCGCGCATCGCCGAGCGGCGGTACGGCCTCGGGCGGCGCGACTTCCTCAAGCTGACGGCCGGCCTGGTCGCGGCGATGGGGCTCCCGGTGACGGCCCAGGGCGCCGTCGCCAACGCCCTCACCAAGGCGCCGCGCCCGTCGGTCATTTGGTTGCAGTTCCAAGAATGCACCGGCTGCACCGAGTCGCTGCTGCGCGCCGAGCACCCCACGCTCGACAAGCTCATCCTCGAGCTGGTCTCGCTCGACTATCACGAGACGCTCGCCGCCGCCGCCGGCAAGCAGGTCGAGGACGCCCGCAAGACGGCGATGGTGAAGAACAAGGGCAAGTACGTCCTCGTCGTCGAGGGGGCCATCCCGACGAAGGACGGCGGCATTTATTGTAAAATCGGCGGCAAGACCGCCATCGAGCTCCTCAAGGAGACGGCGGCCGACGCGGCGGCGGTCATCTCGATCGGGAGCTGCGCCTCGTGGGGCGGCATGCCCTCGACCTCGCCCAACCCGACGGGCTCGAGCTCCGTCGCCGAGGTGCTGGGCAAGCCGGTCGTGACCATCCCGGGCTGTCCGCCGAACCCCTACAACTTTCTGTCTACGGTCGTCCACTTCCTCACCTTCGGGAAGCTGCCCGACGTCGACGACAAGGGGCGCCCGAAGTTCGCCTACGGCCGCCTCATCCACGAGAGCTGCGAGCGCCGCGCGCACTTCGACGCCGGCCGCTTCGCGCGCGAGTTCGGCGACGCGGGCCACCGCCAGGGCTGGTGCCTCTACAAGCTCGGCTGCAAGGGCCCCGAGACCTACGCCAACTGCCCGACGATCCTCTTCGGCGGCGTCGACTGCGGCAGCTGGCCCGTCGGCACCGGCCACCCCTGCATCGGCTGCACCGAGAAGGGCGTCGGCTTCGCCAAGCCCATCCACTCGCTGGCGGTCTTGAAGACCGTCACGCCGCCGACGCAGTTCGCCCGCCCCGCCGAGGAGCAGGGCCAGGGCCCGACGCTGATCACCGCCGGCGTCGCCGCCGCCGTCGCCGGGCTGGCGATCGGCGCCGGCATGAAGCTGGCCGACAACCTGGGCAAGCGCGACGACAACCTGTCTAGCGATAAACCGGGGGAGAAAAAATGACCACGCGGCCGACCGACCTCAGCCGGCGTGGCTTTCTCGGCCTCGCCGGCAAGGGGGTCGCGGTGGCGGCGGCCACCACCGCGGTCCACCTCCCCATCGTGGCCGAGGCGCGCCCGAACAGGACGATGCCCGAGGAGGCGCTGGGGCTCCTCTTCGACGGCACGCTCTGCATCGGGTGCCGCGCCTGCATCCCCGCCTGCAAGGAGGCGAACGGGATGCCGCCGGAGCGGACGCCGCTCGTCGCCGAGGGGCACACCGAGGCGGTGTGGGACGCGCCGCTCGACATCTCCGGCAAGACCCTCAACGTCATCAAGGCCTATCGCGACGGCAGCGGCACGAACAAAGACACCGTGAAGGACGGCTTCGCCTTCACCAAGAAGTCGTGCATGCACTGTGTCGACGCGAGCTGCGTGTCGGCCTGCCCGGTCTCGGCGATGACCAAGGATCCGGTGACCGGCATCGTCAGCTACAGCGTCGACGCCTGCATCGGCTGCCGCTACTGCGTCGCCGCCTGCCCCTTCGGCGTGCCGCGCTTCACGTTCGACTCGGCGACGCCGAAGATCTCCAAGTGCCAGCTCTGCAAGCACCGCCTCGCCGACGGCAAGTACTCCGCCTGCGCCGAGGTCTGCCCGACGGGCGCGACGCTCTTCGGCAAGGTGAAGGATCTGAAGGCCGAGATCGCCCGCCGCCGCGCGCTGGCGCCCGGCAGCGACACCACCTTCCCGCGCGGCCGCATCGGCGACGGCGAGACCTACGTCGGCAAGGTCGGCAAGTACGTCGACCATGTCTACGGTGAGCGCGAGATCGGCGGCACCCAGGTGCTGCACCTCTCGGGCGTGCCCTTCGAGCTCCTCGACAAGCCGCCGCTCCCCGACGTCGCGCCGGCGGCGGTCTCCGAGACCATCCAGCACGGCGTCTACTACGGGCTCATCTCGCCCGTGGTCTTCCTCGGCATCCTCGTCGCGGCCGCGCGCCGCAACATGGTCGCCGCGGGCAAGGACCCCGACGCAGCGCGCGCGGAAGGAGTAGACAAAAAATGAGCGCCCACGGCGAAACCTACGCGCCCGTCCGCGGCAAGCTCGTCACGCCGGTGACCGCCTTCTTCGCGGCGCTGGTCGTCATCATGCTGTCGGTGATGACGGTGCGCCTGGTCCGCGGGCTGGGCGCGGTCACCAACCTGAACGACGGCTACCCCTGGGGCATCTGGATCGCCTGGGACGTCGTCTGCGGCACGGCGCTGGCCGGCGGCGGCTTCTCCACCGCGCTCCTCGTCTACATCTTGAACCGCGGTCAATACCACCCGCTGGTTCGCCCGGCCCTCGTCGCTGCACTGCTCGGCTACGTGCAGGCCGGATTTTCTGTCATCGGTGATCTCGGGCGCTGGTGGGACTTCTATCACCTGCTCATGCCGAAGTACGCGCAGGTGAACTCGGTGCTGTTCGAGGTCGCCATCTGCATCATGGCCTACACCGTGATCATGTCGCTCGAGCTCCTGCCGGTCGTCCTCGAGCGGCTGGGGTGGCGGCGGCCGCGGCGCGTCCTCAACAAGATGCTCTTCGTCTTCGTCGCCATCGGCGTGCTCCTGCCGATGATGCACCAGTCGTCGCTCGGCACGATGCTGGTCGTCTTCGGGCCGCAGGTGCACCCGCTCTATCAGTCGAAGCTGCTGCCGATCCTCTTCCTCACGTCGACCATCGGGATGGGCTACGCGGCGATCACCATCGAGGGCGCCATCTCGGCGATGGGCCTGCGCCGCCCGTTCGAGAAGGAGATCATCGGCAAGCTCCTCCAGATCGGGCGCGGCCTGGCGGCGGTGTTCCTGGTGGTGCGCTTCGGCGACCTGATCCTCCGCGGCGCCATCGGCCAGGCCTTCAAGCCGTCGACGCCGATGCTGATGTTCTGGATCGAGACCGCGCTGTTCAGCGTGCCGCTCTGGCTGCTCTCGTCGCCGGCGAAGCGCGCGCGCGCCAAGCTCCTGTTCCTGTCGGCGGGGGCGCTGGCGCTGGGCGGCGTTCTTTATCGTCTATCGGCATTCCTGGTCGCCTACGAGACGGGCGCCGGCTGGCACTACTTCCCGTCGCTGGGCGAGATCGCCGTCACCGCGGGCCTCATCAGCGCCGAGGTGCTGGGGATCATCCTGGCCATCCGCCTCTTGCCGATCCTCCCCGCTCCCGAGACGACAACCGAGAGGGCGCCATGACCGCGAAGCGCATCACGATCGATCCGATCACCCGCATCGAGGGGCACCTCCGCATCGACTGCGAGCTCGGCGGCGACAACAAGGTCTCGAGCGCCTGGGCCTCGGGGACGATGTGGCGCGGCGTCGAGCAGATCCTCCTCGGGCGCGACCCGCGCGACGCCTGGGCCATCACCCAGCGCTTCTGCGGCGTCTGCACCACCGTGCACGCCATCGCCTCGGTGCGCGCCGTCGAGAACGCGCTCGACATGGCCATCCCCAAGAACGCCCAGTACATCCGCAATCTGATGATCGCGGCGCACGCGGTCCACGACGAGATCGTGCACTTCTACCACCTCTCGGCGCTCGACTGGGTCGACGTGACCTCGGCGCTGAAGGCCGATCCCAAGAAGACCTCGGCGCTCGGCGAGAGCCTCTCGTCGTGGACCGGCAACGGCGTCAACGAGATGACGCAGGTGAAGCAGAAGCTCGAGGCGCTGGTGCAGTCGGGGCAGCTCGGCATCTTCACCAACGGCTACTGGGGCCACCCGGCGATGAAGCTGCCGCCGGAGGTGAACCTGCTCGCCGTCGCCCACTACCTCCAGGCGCTCGACATCCAGCGGCGCGCCAACAAGGTGGTGTCGATCCTCGGGTCGAAGACGCCGCACATCCAGAACGTCGCCGTCGGCGGCGTGTCGAACCCCATCGCCACCGACAGCCAGGGCGTGCTCACCGTCGAGCGGCTGCTGGCGATCAAGGAGCACATCGACTCGGTGAAGGAGTTCGTCACCCAGGTCTACACCGTCGACGTCGCGGCGGTGGCGGCCTTCTACCCGGAGTGGACCACCTACGGCAAGGGGGTCACCAACTACCTGGCCTGTCCGGATTTCCCGCTTGACGAGAAGGGGACGCAGTTCGAGACCGCCGGCGGCTACATCCCGGCCGGCAAGCTGGAGGCCTTCAAGGCGATCAGCCGCTTCGGCGACCCCTACTTCCGCGACGGCGTCGCCGAGAGCGTGAAGCACTCCTGGTACGTCGGCGGCAAGGGCGCGCTCCACCCGTACAAGGGCGAGACCAACGCCCAGTACACCGATTTTCAAGCAGACGGAAAATACTCCTGGGTGAAGTCGCCGATGTTCCAGGGCGAGCCCGCGCAGGTCGGCCCGCTGGCGCGCGTGCTGATGGCGGCGGCGACCAAGGACGAGGAGGTGATGAAGCACCTCAACCGGATCCTCGGCCTCGTCGAGACGGTGGGCAAGGTGAAGGTGCCGCTGGCGGGGCTGCACTCGACGCTGGGGCGGCACGCGGCGCGCGCGGTGATGTGCGCGCGCAACGTCGAGATCCTCGAGAAGCAGTGGAAATTGTTGCTGGACAACATTGCCAAGGGGGACGCGAAGACGTTCGAGAAGCCGGTCTTCCCGAAGGGCGAGGTGTCGGGCTTCGGCTTCCACGAGGCGCCGCGCGGGCTGCTCTCGCACTGGGTGGTGATCGAGAACGGGATCCTCAAGAACTACCAGGCGGTGGTGCCGACGACGTGGAACGCGGCGCCGCGCAACGAGAAGGACCAGATGGGGCCGTACGAGGCGTCGCTCATCGGCACGCCGCTCGCCGATCCCGAGCGGCCGCTCGAGGTGCTGCGCACGATCCACTCGTTCGACCCCTGCCTGGCCTGCGCGGTCCACCTCGTCGACGTGACCAAGCGCCCGATCGTGACCGTGAAGGCGCTGTGATCGGGGGCGCGCGATGAACGTCGTCGTCCTCGGGGTCGGCAACGTGCTCATGTGCGACGAGGGCGTCGGCGTGCACACGGTGAAGGCCCTCGAAGAGCGGTGGGAGCTGCCCGAGGGCGTGCGCTGCGTCGACGGGGGAACCTCGACGCAGGAGCTGCTCGGCGACCTCGAGGACCTCGACCATTTGATCGTCATCGACGCGGTGAACGCCGGCCGCGCGCCCGGCGAGGTGATGCGCCTCGAGGGCGAGGCGGTGCCGGCGGTGTTCACGACCAAGCTGTCACCCCATCAGATCGGGATCTCGGATCTGCTCGCGACGCTGCGGTTCCTGGGGAGGGCGCCGCGACAGATCCTCCTGTTTGGCGTCGAGCCGGCGGTGCTCACGCTCGACCTCGAGCTCTCGCCGACGGTCGCCGCGCGCGTGCCCGAGCTGTGCGCGCTGGTCGTCGACGAGCTGACGCGGCTCGGCCTGCCGCCCGTGGCGCGCGAGGCCGGCTGATGTGCATCGGCACCCCGGCGCGCGTGGTCGCGGTCGACGCGCTGGGCGTCGTCGCCACCATCGACTTCGACGGCGTCCAGGATCACGTCAAGCTCATCCTCCTCGACGAGCCGGTCGCGCCCGGCGAGTGGGTCCTCGCCCACCTCGGCTTCGCCCGCCGCAAGATCGAGCCCGCCGACGTCGAGGCCACCATCGCCGCCTGGCGCACCCTCGCCCGGGGTCACTCTCCTGGGTCGTAACTTCTCTCGTACAAAGCGGAATTCGACGTCGATTTGGTTTCCTGTGTTTCGTGAGTGACCCCATCAGAGCCGTCGTATCGGGACCACGCCGGCTGGCCGCGCGCCTGGGCCTCGGCGGTCGGTCGAGTGTCTAGCAGGAATTCGATGCGGTACGAGGCCGCGCTCCTCGTCGACCGCGACCGCTGCGATCGCGAGCTGGCGGCCAACTGGGCCATCGCCGCCGAGGCGGCCTTCGCCGCCGCCTACCCGACGGAGCCGGCGCTGCGACTGGTCCCGGTCGCGACGACGCGCCTGCGCATCGCCGTCGAGGTGGCGGCGAGCGTTGGGTCTCGATCGGCGCGATCGAGCCGCGCATCGGATGGACGCCGGACGAGGACCGCGTCGTCGTCGAGATGTACGCCGAGTCGTCGGCCGATGAGGCCAGCGCCGAGGCGCTCGGGCGCGAGTGGGTCGCGCGCCTCGTCGCCGAGAGCCCAGAGTACGCCACGCTCATCGAGCGTCGTCGGGGTCACTCTCCTGGGTCGCAACCCCTCACGGTCCATGCAGAATTCGACGACGATTTGGTTTCCTGTGTTTCGTACGGGGCATTCACCGTCGGAAACACGCGAAACCAAATCGAGCGCGAATTCTCGAGCGTTTTCGTCGGGATGCGACCCAGGAGAGTGACCCCATTTCGGAGATCGTTGATACTCGGCCTCATGGCAGGTACACGAGCATCGTGGGTTGTCCCGGCGGTGACGCTGACCGCGGCTTGGTTCGTCTTGACCGCCGCGGTCATCGGGATTCAGTCGATGTCCGGGTTGGCGATCCCGCCCGTCGTCGCCAAGACCGCGCCCTTCTTGCTGGCCGGGGTGCTCACCGGGCTGTCCGTCGACGTCGCGGGCATCGGCCGGAAGCTGATCGCCGCCGCCGTGCTGTGCGTGGTCTCGGCCGTCGGGTGGACGTTGTTCTCGTTCGCGACCACCGCCCTGACGACGGAGCGCGCCTTCGTCCTCTTCTTCGCTTCGCTTCCGGTGATGCTGTTTGCTGCGTCGTGGGCCCTTGTCGGGATGGTGATCGGGGCGCGGGTGCGTAGCCGCCCGTCGGCGACGGAGGGAGGCGCAAGTGAGCCCGAGATCGCTGATCTCGAGCGCGAGCTGAACGACGAGATCGCGCTCGAGCGAGAGCGTCGCCGACGCGTGTAGACGGCGTCAGAGCCAGGCGTCGCGCACGCGCGCGTAGGAGTCCTCGGCGTCGCGGCAGAGCGCGGCGAGGTGCGCGACGCGCGGGAGCTCGGTGGCGAGGAAGTACTGCGCGGCGCTGCGCTTGCCCTCGTAGAAGGCGCGATCGGGGTCGGTGAGGGCGTCGCGCGCGAGCGCCTCGGAGGCGACGGCGGCCTGCCACAGCCAGAGCCAGCCGACGACGACGATCGACGTCAGCACCAGGAAGTCGGCGCTGTGGAGCAGCATCGCGTCGACGTCGCCGCCGAGGCCGCGCGACGCGAGCTCGGCGGTGAGCGCCCCGAGCTGCCGCGCCCCGTCGCGCACGCGCGCGATCCAGGCGGCGTCGACGCCCGCGCGCTCGGCGCGCTCGGCGGTGGCCTCGATCTCGTCTAGCAACAATCGCAGCGCCGCCCCGCCGCCCGCGACCACCTTGCGCCCGAGCAGGTCGAGCCCCTGGATGCCGGTCGTCCCCTCGTGGATCGAGTTCAGCTTCTGATCGCGCAGCCACGCCTCGACGAGGTACTCGCTGGAGTAGCCGTAGCCGCCGTGGATCTGCAGCGCCAGCGCGTTCGCCTCGAACCCCCACTCCGCCGGGAAGGACTTCGCGATCGGCGTCAGGAGATCGAGCAGCAGCCCGGCGCGACGGCGCGCCTCGTCGTCGGGCGCGTGCTCGACGAGATCGCCGAGGCGCGCGGCGTAGGCGACCAGGTGCAGCCCGCCCTCGACGATGGCCTTCTGGCGCAGGAGCATGCGGCGCACGTCGGCGTGCTCGACGATGGCGATCTGCGGGCGCGCGGGGTCCTTTTCTGTCAAGCGCCGCCCCTGCGGCCGGGTGCGCGCGTAGTCGAGCGCCTCGTGGTAGGCGACCGACGCGGTGGCGACGCCGTTGCAGCCGACCATGATGCGCGCCTCGTTCATCATCTGGAACATCTGCTGGATGCCGCGGTGGGGCGCGCCCACCAGCCAGCCGCGGCAGTCGCCCCCGTCGCCGAACGAGAGCGCGAGGCTGGGCAGGCCGCGCCAGCCGATCTTGTGGATGACGCCCGAGACGGCGACGTCGTTGGGGACCAGCGCGCCGCTCTTCAGTCGCCGCTTGGGCACGGCGAAGAGCGACACGCCCTTGATCCCCGCCGGCGCCCCGTCGATGCGCGCCAACAGCAGGTGGACGACATTTTCTGTCAAATCCTGATCGCCGCCGGAGATGAAGATCTTGGCGCCGGTGATGGCGTAGCTGCCGTCGGGGCGCGGGGTGGCGCGCGTGGTGACGTCGGCCAGCGACGAGCCGGCGTGCGGCTCGGTGAGCGCCATCGTGCCCGTCCACTCGCCGGAGTAGAGGCGCGGCATGAGGTCGCGGCGGAGCGCCTCGTCGCCGAACGCCTCGATGAGGTGCGCCGCGCCGGTGGTGAGCCCGGCGTACCCGTAGGCCGAGAGGTTGGCCGCCATGAGGTGCACGTTGGCCAGCGTCGCCACCGTCAGCGGGAGCTGCTGGCCGCCGACAGCGACGGGGCGGGTGGCGGCGATGACGCCGAGCTCGACGAGCTGCGGCCAGAGGGCGCGCATGCGCTCGTGCACGCGCACGCCGCCGTCGACGAGCGCGGGGGGCTCGGCGTCCATCGGCCGATAGGCCGGGAAGAGCGCGGTGCGGGCCAGCCGCCGGGCGGCGTCGATGTAGAGGCCGCAGGTCTCGCGGGAGTGCTCCGCGAACGCGGGCAGCCCGAGGAGGCCGCCGAGGTCGAGGATCTCGTCCAGCAGGAAGTCCACTTCGCGGTCGCGCACCAGCGGATTCATGGGGCGAATCGTGCCGTATTTTTGTGCGCAAAAATGGGGAACGGCGGGTCTCTCCGACATGAGAGCCACCCATGCGCGCCCGATTCCTTCTCGCTGTCGCCGTCCTGTCGTCGTTCGTCCTCCCGTCGCCGCCGGCCCGCGCCGAGAGCGGCGGGGTCAACCTGCACCTCGAGCTCGGCGGGGTCTTTCCGCCCTACGGCGGGATCGGGACCTTCGGCTTCGACTTCCAGCTCAAGCCGCCGATCGCGCTCGAGCTCACCGTCGGCGCCGGATATCTGGCAGACAACAATTCCGGGTCGTGGCTGGCGCAGGGGACGGCCGGCGTGCGCTTCCGCTTCCTCGACAACCGCGAGGGGTACCTGAACGAGCGGGCGCGCGGCGGCGACGCGGCCGGCAACCTGTGGCTGGCGCCGCGCCTCGGCGTGGCGGCGACGTCGGGCGGGGTCTGGGCGACGCTCGACGCGGCCTTCGGCTACGAGTGGTCGGTCGTGCGACCGATGCAGCTCGGCGTGTTCCTGCGACCCGGCATCGGCGTCGGGTCGTCGTTCATCGGCTACGTGATCGTCGGACTCACCTTCTCGTTCGAGCTCGGCAAGGCGCCGGTCTGGGACTCCGACGGTGACCGCCTGTCGAACGAGCGCGAGATCATGAAGTGGAAGACGAACGCGCACCAGCCGGACACCGACATGGACGGCCTGTCCGACGGGCGCGAGGTGCTGGAGCTCGGCACCAACCCGCTCGCCTCCGACACCGACGGCGGCGGCGCCCCCGACGGCTGGGAGGTGGCGAACGGGCGCAACCCGAAGGACCCCAGCGACGACGACCGCGACGGCGATCGGGTGCCCGATCACCGCGACGCCTGCCCGGGGACGCCGCCCCGCACCGAGGTCGACGAGCGCGGCTGCGCGGTGCTGCGCAAGGAAATGGTGCTTGACGGAATCACCTTCCAGCTCGGCTCGGCGGAGATCCTGCCGTCGTCGACGGCGACGCTGGAGCGCGCGGTGCAGACGCTGCGCGACAACCCGGGGGTGCGCGTCGAGATCGCCGGCCACACCGATGACCTCGGCAAGCCCGACTACAACCTGCGCCTCTCGGAGGCGCGCGCCCGCTCGGTCGCCGACTGGCTCGCCGCGCGCGGCATCGATCCGGCGCGCCTCGCGCCGCGCGGCTACGGCAACACCCAGCCCAAAGCGGCCAACGACACCGACGCCAACCGCGCCCGCAACCGCCGCATCGAGTTCCGCCGCCTCAATTAGAGTAGGGACGCTCCGGCGCGTGAATTCGGGCGCGAGATGTGCGTCGATCGGCGGGTGCGCACGATGAGCATCGCCCTCCTCTTCGCCGTCGGCTGTGCGACGGCGAAGCCGGCCGCGACGACGGCTCCGACCGCCCAGACGACGCGACCGCGGGTCGCCCTCGGCGCGACCGTCTATCGCAGCGTCGGCGAGCTCGGCGCGCTCGCGGCGCGCCTCCCGCCGGGGCTCGACCTCTCGACACGCGTGCTGGTGCTGCCCGGCGGGTGGGTGCCGCCGCGGGTGCGCCGGGTGACGATCCTCGACGTCGACGAGGGGGCGCCCCACGTCGGGACGGGGGTCGAGCGTGTCGACGTCTCGGTCGTCGGCGGCGCGCTGCACGTCGCCTTCGTCCACGACGCCAACGAGTCGGGGTGGTGCTGCGCCGGGGTCCGCCCGATCGACCCGACCTGCCGCTCGATGCCGCCGATGCCCGAGCGGCCGGCCGACAGCGACGAGGTCGACCTCCTCCTCTATCGCGCCCCGCGCGCCGCCGCCGAGAAGCTCGTCGTCAAACGCACGCTCGCCCCCTGCGGCCGGCCGTAGCTAGCGGCCCGAGCGGCCGCTGCGCGCGCCCGTCGGTATTCCTGTCAAGCAGGTTTCGGCGAGAGCGGCCGCTGCTGCAGCTCGGAGAGCGCCAGCGCCCGCCCGATCTCGTCGCGGCCGATGAGGCCGACGAGCTGCCCGTCGTCGACGACCGCGAGCAGCCCCGTATCGGCCTCGCTCATCAGGCGCAGCGCGCGGGCGACGTCGTCGCGCGGCGACACCGTCGGCGCCGGCTGCGCGATCTGCGCCACCACCATCTCCACGCGCTGCTCGGGCGGCACGCTCTTCAGCGCCTCCAGCGTCGCCACGCCAACGAGCATCCCGTCGCGCGTCACCACCGGATAGGCCAGCCGTCGCTCGCGCAGCATGCGCTCGGCCAGCGCGTCGACCGACGCCTCGGCGGCGATCGGCTGCGCCCGCGCGCTCATCAGATCGCCGACCAGCACGCGCCCCAGCACCGCGTCGACGAGCACGGCGCGCGCCTCGGCGTCGGCGCCGACGAACACGAAGAAGGCGATCAAGAGCAGAATCAGGTTCAGCGACATCACGCCCCACGCCGCGAAGAGCACCGCGAACACCTTTCCCACCGTCGCTGCGATGCGCGTCGCGCCGACGAGCCCGCGCCGCGGCACGAGCAGCGCGCGCAGGATCCGCCCGCCGTCCATCGGGAACGCCGGGAGCAGGTTGAAGACGCCGAGGAACAGGTTGAGGACCGCCGCGTAGAACAGGCCGAAGCGCACGCCGAACGACGCGGACGTCCCGCGAATCGCCGCGGTGATCCCGAGCAGCAGCCCGCCGAGCACCAGGCTGGTCAGCGGCCCGACGAGCGCCATCACCGCCTCGTGCCGCGGGCGCTTGGGGAGCTCGGCGACCTGCGACACACCGCCGATCAGCAGGAGCGTGATCCCGCGGACGCGCCCCCCCCGTCGCTGCGCGTACAGCGAGTGGGCCAGCTCGTGGACCAGCACCGAGAGGAACAGCACGATGGCGACGAGGAGCCCCCAGGCCCACGGCGACCCACCGAGCCGATCGGGCGGGACGTCGGCGAGCGTCGCCGCGGCGACGAAGGCGCGCGCGAAGCCCCAGGCGACGAGCGGGAGCGCGAGCAGGAAGGTGACGTGCACGCGGATGGGGATGCCGCGGATGGTCGCAATGCGGAGGCCGTCCATGGCGGCGAACGTAGGTCGCGCGCGCGGCGCGATCGCGCTAGACGAAACAAGGCCGCTCGGCGCGACGGCGGCCTGCTCCCCGAGGGGCGGCCAGGCGACCGCGCCCTCCTGCGCTAGTTCCCGCTAGACAGGATGTAGGTATCGGCGAGCTCGTCCTGCACGACGGTGACGGTGCCGGCCATCGCCGCCACGCGCAGCGGGTCGGTGAGCGTGCGCGTGCGGAACTGCCACCCCGTCGGGAGCTGCGTGAGGCGCGCCGCCAGGCCGTCGAGCGACGCCGGGGTGAGGTCGGCGGCGATCTGGACGCTGAACGACTGCATGGTGAAGACGCGCCCGTCGGGGGCGACCAGCTCGTAGACGGGCTTGCCGGCGTCGAAGACGGTGACGGTGCTGCGCGTGATGGTGCGCGTGCGGTAGGCGGTCGGCCCCGACGCCTCGGCGATGGGCACCGTGACGCGCCCCGAGAGGCGCATGGCGATGCCGCCGAGCGTGCGCGGCGTGGGGTCGAGGAAGCTCGAGTTTTCGAAGGCGTCCTGCATCCAGTAGCGCGGGCCGTTGAGGCGCACGATCGCGGCGCCGCTCTCGGTCATCACCTGCGCGGGGTCGACGGCGGCCCAGGCGGCGGCCGGGCAGTCGTTGAGGCCCCAGGTGTTGTAGACGTCGAGCTGCACGTCGGTGCCGACGATGTTGCCGACGAGGATCTCGCAGTAGCGCGTCGCCCGCAGCATCGTCGGGGTGTTGGCCAGGTCGGGCGAGCCCTTGGGCGGCTCCGCGGAGCAGGCGGCGGCGACGGCGAGCGCGGCGACGGCGACGAACCGAGCGGTTTGCATGAGACCGATTTTGTAGGTATACAAAACCGATGTCAACCGCCCAGGTGACACGCGAGCGGATCGCCGACGCCGCCCTGCGCCTCCTCGAGCGCGAGGGGCCGCGGGCGTTCGGGCAGGTGCGCGTCGCGCGCGAGGCGGGGATCGCGCAGGGGCACCTCACCTACTACTTCCCGAAGAAGGTCGACCTGATCGCGGCGGTGATCGAGCGGCTGTCGGTGCACGCGCGCACGCGGCTGACGGAGCTCCTCGGGCGCATCGCCGAGCTCGACGCGAGCGGACGGCGCGGGCTCCTGTTCGCCGAGTCGCGCGCGATGATGGAGGACCGCGCGCGCATCCGCGTGCTGCTCGGCCTCCTCGGCGAGGCGGAGCACGAGCCCGAGATCGCGCGGCTCTTCCTCGAGCGCGAGGCGCGCGGTCAGGCGCTCGTCGCGGCGCTGCTCGGCGAGGGGCACGACGCGCTCGACTCCGAGCTCCTCGTCGCCACGCTGCGCGGCATCGCGCTCGTCGGGCTGGCGCGCCCGGCCGATCCCGCGCACCTCGACGCGCTGCTCGCGCGGCTCGAGCGCTGGGTCGGGGCGCCGGCGCCGCCCGCGGCGCCCGAGCCGGCGCCCCGCGGCCGTGGTATGCGTCGAGGGCAGCGGCGATCATGACCGACGAGCTCCTCAGCAGCACCGAAGCGGCGCGCCTCCTCGGCGTCAGCCCGACCAGCGTGAAGCGCTGGGCCGACGAGGGGCTGCTGCCGTGCGTGAAGACCGCGGGGCAGCACCGTCGCTTCCGTCGCAGCGCCGTCGAGCGCTTCCGGGCGACGCAGATGCGGACCGGCGACCTCGTCGGCGCGGAGGTCGAGGCCTGGCTGACGCTGCTCCTCCGCGACGGCGCGCCGCAGGCGCTCGACGCCAAGCTGCTGTCGATGCGCGCCGAGCTGGGGAGCTGGGTCGCCGTCGCCGACGCGATGGGGCCGGTCCTGACCGAGCTCGGCGAGCGCTGGGCGCGCGGCGAGATCACCGTCCTCGACGAGCACTACGCCTCCGAGCGGCTGGCGCGCGCGCTGGCGCGGATCGCGACCTGGCTGCCGGTCGACCCGCGCGCGCCGTCGGTGCTGCTGGCGACGGCGGAGGGGGACGATCACACGCTGGGGCTGAGCCTCGCCGAGATCGCCTTCCTCGAGTTCGGGTGGAGGCCGCTGTGGGGTGGCCGGCGGCTCGCGGCGACGGAGCTCGCGGCGATCATCGCGCGCGGCGTCCCGGGGCTGCGGATGGTGGCGCTGTCCGCGTCGCTGACGTCGTCGAACAGCGCGGCGCTGGCCGCCGAGGTCGACGCGCTCGCGCCGCCCTGCCGCGCCGCCAACATCGACGTCGTCCTCGGCGGGCACGGCGCCTGGCCCGCGCTCCCGTCGCACGGCCAGGTCGTCCGCACCTTCGCCGCCCTCCGCGACGCCGCCTCCCCTGAGTAGGCGGCGCGCGCTCCGCGCCAACGTTGCGTGGGCGCACGCGCGCGTCCGCCGTTCGCGCCCGACGATTTTCGCTAGACGAGAGGTGCGGCCGCTCACCCACGGTTCGGCGACCGGCGTGTCGGTGGGACGTTCTCGTCGGCGGTGTCGTGCGTGTCCCCTATTGCTGGGAGGCGCGCTTGGCGAAGTCGTCGAGGGTGAGCTTGCCGCGGAGGGCGCGCGCGGAGCCGCCCTCCCAGGCCATGAGGCCCTTCTGGGCGCCCTCGGTCATCTGGCGGAACTGCGAGGCGACGTCGGCGGAGAGGCCGACCTGCTGGAGCGCCGGGACCATCCCCTCGAGCGGCATCGGCGTCGCGGTCACGGTGCGGCCGAGCGCCGCGCCGAAGGCGCGCGCCGCGTCGGCGAACGAGTACTCCGCCGGCCCCGCGAGCTCGACGATCTGCTTGTGCGCCGACGGCGGCGACAGCAGCGCCTCGGCCACCGTTTCGCCAATGTCCTGCGTCGCGACCATCGGGAAGGAGTAGCCCTCGCCGCCGCCCCACACCGGCAGGACGCCCTGCGCCTGCATGAGCGGCAGGGAGCCGGCGAGGTTCTCCATGAAGTAGGCGGCGCGCACGAAGGTGAAGCGCGTGTCGGGGGCCGCCGCCGGGAGCTCCTGCTCGGCGGGGTAGAGCGACTGGATCGGCCCCGTCCCCGACGGGTGCTGCGCCCCGATCGACGACAGATAGACGACGTGCTTCACCCGCGACGCGGGGATGGCCCGCTTGAAGGCGTCGACGATGCGCCGGCCGCGCGCCAGGAACTCGGTCGTCTGCGCGTCGGGCGGCTGCAGGAGGTAGGCGCCCTCGGCCCCGGCGAGCGCGCGCTCGACGGCGGCGGCGTCCTCGACGTGGGCGACCGCGACCTCGGCCCCGCGCTTCTGCCACTCGTCCCCCTTCTTCGCGTCGCGCACGACGACGCGCACCCTCTTGCCCTTGGCGAGGAGCGTGTTGGCGACGACCTTCCCGGTGTGTCCCGTGACTCCGAATACGACGAACATGGCGACCTCCGCTGAGTGCGATGTGGCGTGCGCTGAGGCGCTATCCTGGGTCTGGCGGCGCGGGCCGGCGATTCATCTTCTACATGACTGTCATGAATCGCCTTCATGAGCCCTTCACCGCCCAGGACGCGGCGGAGAAGCGCTCGCGCAGGAGCTCGACGAACACCCGCACCTTCGGCGAGAGGTGGCGCGACCGCGGGTAGACCGCGTGGATCCAGAGCGGCGGCGGCTCCCACTCGGAGAGGAGCTGCTTCAGCTTCCCGGCGCGGATCTGCTGCTCGACGTAGAACGACGGGATCAGCGTCGGGCCGATCCCGGCGAGGACGGCGTCCCGCACGGCGAGGCTGTTGTTGGTCGAGAGGCGGCCAGAGACGTCGACGCGCAGCGCCGCTCCGTCGCCGTCGGTGAAGGTGTACTCGCCGGGGTTGCGCGAGAGGCTGTAGAGGACGCAGTCGTGGCGCGCGAGCTCGGCCGGGGTCTTCGGTGTCCCGTGCTTGCGCAGGTAGGCGGGCGAGGCGACGACCACCATCCGGGCGCGCACCAGGCGCTGCGCGATCAGCGTCGCCGAGTCGGGGAGCTCGCTGGCGATGCGGATGACGACGTCGACGCCCTCCTCGACGAGATCGACGAAGCGATCGGTGTACGAGATGTCGAGGCGCAGCTCGGGCCAGCGCTGGAGGAGCGCGGGGAGGTGCGGGGCGATGTGCACGAGGCCGAAGGCCATCGGCGCGTTCACCCGCAAGGTCCCCGTCGGGGCGGCCGCCGAGCGAGAGAGAGCGCGCTCGGTCTCGTCGACGTCGTCGACGATGCGGGCGCAGCGCTCGTAGTAGGCGGCGCCGCTGGCGGTGAGCGAGAGGCTGCGCGTGGTGCGGTTGAGGAGCTTGGTCCGCAGGCGCTCCTCGAGCGCGGCCACCTGCTTCGACACCGCCGCGTTCGAGAGGCGCAGGTCGCGCGCCGCCGCCGCGAACCCCTTCAGCTCGACCACCCGCCGGAAGACTCGCATCGCCCGAAAAAGGTCCATTATTCACGTTCCGTCATCAGTGATTTGCCTTATCCCATCATTATCACCGCAGCGCGAATGGTGCATCTCTTCTTGGAGGAGAAGAGAGCCATGTCCATGGGAGGGCCGCTGCCAGCCCGTGGGGGCCGCGCGACGAGCGCGGGCGGCTCAACCTCATGACCGAGGCGTCGCAGCGCGCGGTGCTCGCCCGCGTCGCCGGCGGGCGCGCCTACGACCTCGGCGTCGAGTACTTCGTCGGCATGCCGAGCTGGTGGGCGCTCGGCGACCCGCGCTACCAGCTATGGATGACCCACACGCCGCACGGCACCGTCGTCGACGACCCGCTCGGCATCGGCAAGCCCATGAACGAAAAGGTCAGCTACACCGGCGACGCGGTGTCGATGTACACGCACACCGGGACGCACATCGACGCGCTCAACCACTTCGGGCTGCACGACCAGATCTGGAACGGCTTCCGCGCCGACGAGCACGCCGGGGATCGCGGCTGGAAGCGGGCGGGGGCCGAGACCATCCCGCCGATCGTCGCGCGCGGCGTCCTGATCGACGTCGCGGGGGCGCGCGGCGTCGACGTGCTGCCCGACTCGTACGGGATCACCGCGCGCGAGCTGCAGGAGGCGCTGGCCAAGCAGCGCGTGCGCGTCCAGCCGGGCGACGTGGTGCTCGTGCGCACCGGTCGGATGCGGCGCTTCACCGACGCCGACAGGTACATGGAGCGGCCGCCGGGGCTCACGCTCGACGGCGCGCGCTGGCTGGTGGACACGGCGGGGGCGATGGTGATCGGCGGCGACAACCTCAGCCTGGAGTCCTTCCCCGTCGAGACGCACGACAACTGGATCCCGGTGCGCACCTGGCTGCTCGCCGAGCGCGGCGTCCCGATCCTCGAGGTCGTCAACCTCGAGGAGCTCGCCCGCGATCAGGTGTACGAGTTCGCCTTCGTCGGGGCCTCGCTGAAGCTGCGCGGCGCGAGCGGCGCGCCGATGCGCCCGATCGCGCTGCCGCTGGCGGCGCGGTGACGCCGCGCCTCAGCGCCCGGTCAGCCGCTCGAGGCTCTCGGGATAGCGGTCGCCCTGCACCGTGATCGCCGCCGCCGCGCGGTCGAGCTCGCGCAGCTCGTCGGCGTCGAGCGCGATCGCCGCCGCCCCGAGGTTCTCGTCGAGGCGCGCCCGCTTCGTCGTCCCCGGGATGGGCACGATCCACGGCCGCTGCGCCAGCAGCCAGGCGAGCGCGATCTGCGCGGGCGTCGCCCCCTTCCGCGCCGCGGTCGCGGCGAGCAGCTCCACCACCACCTGGTTCGCCTTCCGCGCCTCGGGCGTGAAGCGCGGGACGGTGCTGCGAATATCGCCGGAATCGAAGCGCGTCGATTCATCGATGGTCCCGGTCAAATATCCGCGCCCCAGCGGGCTGAAGGGGACGAAGCCGATCCCCAGCTCCTCCAGCGTCGGCAGCACCTCCGCCTCGGGCTGCCGCCACCAAATCGAATATTCGCTTTGAACCGCCGCCACCGGGTGCACCGCGTGCGCGCGGCGAATCGTCTTCACCCCCGGCTCGGACAACCCAAAGTATTTGACCTTGCCCTCCGCGACGAGCTCGCCGACGGCCCCCGCGACCTCCTCGATGGGGACCTCGGGGTCGACGCGGTGCTGATAGAAGAGGTCGATCACCTCGACCTTCAGCCGCTTGAGCGACGCCTCGGCGACGGCCTTGATGTGCGCGGGCCGGCTGTCGAGGCCGCTCCAGCGCCGCCCGCCGTCGGGCCCCGGCGCAAAGCCGAACTTCGTCGCGATCACCACCCGATCGCGCACCGGCGCCAGCGCCTCACCGACGAGCTCCTCGTTGGTGAACGGGCCGTAGACCTCGGCGGTGTCGAAGAGCGTGACCCCGCGCTCCACCGCCGTTCGCAGGAGCGCAATCATCTCGCGCCGATCCGGCGGCGGCCCATACCCAAAGCTCATCCCCATGCAGCCGAGGCCCAACGCCGACACCTCGAGACCGCCACTGCCCAGCGTGCGCATCCGCATGTCGATCACTCCTCCTCTTCGCGCTGCTTCGCCGTCGCGTCGTCGAGCTCGCGCAGCGGCACGAGCCGCTGCAGCACCGGGCCGCCGTGCTTGAGGCGCGCCACGCGCTGCGCCGGGTAGATGCCGCGGTGCCCGGTCAGGAGATAGGCGACGACGGTGACGATGACCACGTGGGGGAGCGCCCCCGCGCCGAGGAGCTCGACCGCCATGATCGACAGCGCCAGCGGCGTGTTGGCCGCCGCGCCGAAGACCGCGGCCAACCCGACGCCGGCGGCCAGCTCCATCGGCAGGCCGAGCAGGCGCGCCAGCACCGCCCCCAGCGTCGCGCCGACGAAGAAGAGCGGCGTCACCTCGCCGCCGAGGAAGCCCGCGCTCAGCGTCAGCGACGTGAACAGCAGCTTGAGGAGGAAGGCGTACTTCGGCACCGACGGATCGGAGAAGGCCTGCACGATCGTCGGCACGCCGAGGCCGAGGTAGCGGCTGGTGCCGACGAGCTTCCAGGCCACCACCACCAGCGCGCCGCCGATCAGCATGCGCACCGCCAGCCACTTCACGCGCTTCTCGAGCTGCGCCTTCAGGCCGTGCGTCAGCTCGACGAAGGCCACCGCCACCAGCGCCACGATGACGCCGAAGACGATCCACTTGCCGACGACGAGCGGGGTCAGCTCGAGCGAGGCGACCTTCGGATAGGCGGTGTGCACCACGCCGCAGGCACGCGTGACGAAGTCACCGACGAGCGACGCCACCAGCGCCGGCACCAGCGCGTGGTACTCGACGCGCCCGATGGTCACCACCTCGAGGCCGAAGACCAGCCCCGCGATCGGCGTCCCGAACACCGACCCGAAGCCGCCGGCGATCCCGGCGGCGAGGAGCTCGCGCCGCGCGTCGAGGACGAGGCGGAAGCGGTGGACGATGGCGTCGGCCAGGCTGGCCGGCGCTGCCGCCGAAGAGGTGGGTGAGCACCGTCCCGACGAGGACCATCGGCGCCATGCGCAGCGGGAGCTGCGGGCTGTCGCCGTGGGCGGAGTCGATGACCAGGTTGTTGCCGCCGCGGATGGGCTTGCCCCAGCGGTCGTAGATCGCGCCGAGCGCGAGGCCCGCGACGGGGAGCGCGTAGATGATGACCTCGTGGCCATCGCGGAAGCCGGTCGCCCAGTCGAGCGACAGGAGGAAGGCCGCCGACGCGAGCCCGCAGGCGACGCCGACGAGCGCGCCGAGCACGACCCACTGTGCGAAGGCCTTCGTGTAGTGCTTCACCGTCGGTGAGCCTACGGGCCCGCGCTTCGCTGTGCAACAGATGGCGCCCGGCGCGCGTTCGTGAAACCCTCGGGCGATGCGTCGCGCGATCCTCGTCACCGTCCCGCTGGCCCTCGTCGTCGGCTTCGCCGCCCTCCTCCACGGCGCGCCGCCCAAGCCCGCGCCGAAGCCGCCGGCGCGTCCGCCGCTGCCGCTGCCGAAGATCGCGCTCCTCGGCGCCTTCTCCTTCGAGGTCACCGACGCCGCGACCGGCGCGCGCATCCCCGCCAAGCTCACCTTCACCGGCGTCGACGGCACGCGCGACCCCGCCTTCACGCGCGGCGACATCGGCCGCGAGGAGGAGGGCGGCATCGCCGCCTACAACCGCTTCTGGACCGGCAGCGGCGCCGGCGCCCTCCCGCTCCCCGTCGGAGACTACGAGGTCGTCGTGAGCCGCGGCATCGAGTGGGACACCACCACCAGCCGCGTCCGCATCAGCGCCAGCGCGCCCGCCGAGCTGCGCACCGCGCTCCGCCACGTCGTCGACACGCGCGGCTGGCTCTCGGCCGACCTCCACGTCCACGCCGCCAAGTCGAGCGACTCGCGCGTCCCGATGATCGATCGCGTCTACGAGTTCGCCGGCGACGGCGTCGAGCTCATCGTCTCCACCGACCACAACGTCATCACCGACTACTCGCCGTTCATCACCGAGGCCGGCCTCGACCGCGAGCTCACGTCGATCATCGGCGACGAGCTCACGACCAACGGCTGGGGCCACTTCGGCGCCTTCCCGCTCCCCGAGTCGCTCGAGCACCCGGGCGGCGGCGCCCTCCTCGTCCACGGGCGCGCCGCGCGCGACTTCTTCGACGACGTGCGGCGCGTCGCCCCCGAGGCGCTGATCGACGTCCACCACCCGCGCATCGACACCGAGATCGGCTACTTCAACGTCGGGCAGCTCGACGGGCGCACCGACCGCGCCGGGCGCGCCGGCTTCAGCTTCGACTTCGACTGCCTCGAGGTGCTGAACGGCTATCAGGACCCCGAGCGCCGCTCGATCGACCGCGTGATCGACGACTGGTTCTCGCTGCTCCTGCACGGCCACGTCGTCACCGCGACCGGCAACTCCGACACCCACCACCTCACCTACAACATCGGCGGCTACCCGCGGAACTACGTCGCGGTCGCCGACGATCGCCCGGCGGCGGTGCGGCCCGCCGAGGTCGCGCGCGCGCTGAAGGCGCACCGCTCGCTCTTCACCACCGGCCCCTTCGTCCGCCTCACCGTCGGCAAGGCGCAGCTCGGCGACACCGTCCGCGCGCCCGGCGGCCGCGCCGAGGCCCAGGTGGAGGTCCAGGCCGCGCCCTGGGTCTCCGTCTCCGACGTGCGCGTCTACCTGAACGGCCGCGAGGTCGAGCGCGTGCGCGTCCCGCCTTCGACGGCGCGCGTGCGCCTCCAGCGCACCTTCCAGCTCACCGCCGCGCGCGACGCCTTCGTCTCGGTCCGCGTCGACGGCGACCGCCCGCTCACCCCCGTCGTCGGCGACGCCAAGCGATTTACTGTCTATCCGCTGGCGCTGACCAACCCCATCTTCCTCGACGTCGACGGCAACGGCCGCTGGGATCCGCCCGACCCGCACGGCGCGCACGCCCCGTAGCTCCGGAGGCCCTTGCATTTAGTGGACGTCACGTCCACTAATAAGGGCCATGTGGATCGTCCGGCTGGCGCTCAGGCGCCCCTACACCTTCGTGGTGCTGGCGATCCTGCTGCTGCTGTCGGGCGGCTACGTGATCGCCCGCTCGCCGACGGACATCCTCCCCGACGTCGATCTCCCAGTCATCAACGTCGTCTGGACCTACGGCGGCCTCCCGGCGCAGCAGATGGAGCAGCAGATCACGCAGTTCAGCGAGTACGCGCTCTCCGGCAACGTCGCCGACGTCGCGGCGATCACCTCCGAGACCTACGACGGCACCTCGGTCATTCGCGTCTATCTCCAGCCCGACGCCAACGTCCCGACGGCGATCGCGCAGACCACCGCCATCTCGCAGACCATCATCCGCCGCATGCCGCCGGGGACGCTGCCACCGGTCATCGTGCGCTACTCGGCCTCGAGCGTCCCCATCCTGCAGCTCGCCTTCTCCAGCGACACGCTCAGCGAGGCCGAGATCTTCGACCACGTGAACCAGCGCGTGCGCACGATGCTGTCGGTGGTGCGCGGCACGCGCTTCCCGCTGCCGATGGGCGGCAAATCGCGCCAGATCTCCGTCGACCTCGACCTCGCCGCGCTGAAGGCGCACGGGGTCACCCCGAACGACGTCAACCTCGCCATCTCGGCGCAGAACCTCGTGCTCCCGACGGGCGCGGCGAAGATGGGCGACCGCGAGTACCGCATCACGCTCAACTCCAGCCCCGAGGTCATCGCCGCGCTCAACGACATCCCCATCCGCAAGAGCGACGGCAAGACGGTCTGCGCGACGTCGCGCAGGTGCACGACGGGTTCGCGCTGCAGACGAACCTCGCGCGCCACGAGGGGAAGCGGTCGGTGGTGCTGTCGGTGCTGAAGACCGGCGGCGCGTCGACGACCGAGGTGGCGCAGCGCATCCGCGACATGCTGCCGATGGTGCGCGCGGCGGCGCCGCAGGGGATGTCGATCGAGCTCCTGTCGGATCAGTCCGGCTTCGTGACGCGCGCGATCTCCGGCCTCGTCGTCGAGGCGCTGCTGGCGGCGCTTCTCACCGCGGCGATGATCCTCTTGTTCCTCGGGTCGGCGCGCTCGACGCTGATCGTCGCGGTGTCGATCCCGCTGTCGATGGTGGCGGCGCTCCTCATGATGCGCGCGCTCGGCGAGACGGTGAACGTGATGACGCTCGGCGGCCTGGCGCTGGCGGTTGGCATCCTCGTCGACGACGCCACCGTCGAGATCGAGAACATCCACCGCAACCTCGCCCAGGGCAAGACGCTGACGCGCGCCATCCTCGACGGCGCCAAGCAGATCGCGGTGCCGGCCTTCGTGGCCTCGACGGCGATCAGCATCGTCTTCGTGTCGGTGCTGTTCCTCGAGGGGCCGGCGAAGTTCATCTTCCGGCCGATGGGGCTGGCGGTCGGCTTCTCGGTGATGTTCTCGTATCTGCTCTCGCGCACGCTGATCCCGACGATGGTGCGCTACCTCCTGCGCGACGACGACCACGAGGCGGCGCACGCGGGGGCCGGCTGGTTCGGGCGGCTGCACCGCGCCTTCAACGCGCGCTTCGATCGCTTCCGCGACGCCTACGTGCGGCTCCTCGGCGAGGCGCTGCGCGCGCGCGGCGCGGTGGTGCTGGCCTTCGTCGCGCTCGTCGGGGGCGCGATCGCGCTGGCGCCGTTCGTCGGGCGCGACTTCTTCCCCAAGGTCGACGCCGGCGAGCTGCGCCTGCACGTCTCGGCGCCGCCGGGGACGCGCCTCGAGGAGACCGAGCGCTGGTTCAGCGGCGTCGAGGAGGCCATCCGCGAGCTCATCCCCGCCGACGAGCGCAAGAGCATCCTCGATCAGATCGGCCTGCCGAGCGGCTACACGCTGGCGGTCACCGACTCGACGACGCTCGGGTCGTCCGACGGCGAGATCCTCATCAGCCTCGTGCCGCACCACAAGCGGTCGACCGAGGAGTACCTGCGCATCTTGCGGCGCGAGCTCGCCGAGCGCTTCCCCGAGCTGACCTTCTACGCGCAGCCCGCCGACATCGTGACGCGCATCCTCAACTTCGGGCTGCCGTCGCCGATCGACGTGCAGATCTCGGGCGTCAAGCGCGACGAGACCTACGCGACGGCGCGGGCCATCGAGCGCGACCTCGGCAAGATCCCCGGCACCGTCGACGTGCACCTCCACCAGGTGATCTCGGCGCCGCGGCTGCACCTCGACATCGATCGCATCCGCACCTCCAGCGTGGGGCTCACCGAGCGCGACGTGGCGAACAACCTGCTCCTGGTCGTGTCGTCGAGCGCGCAGACCACGCCCGCCTACTGGATCAATCCGACGACGGGGCTGTCCTATCCGGTCGCGGTGCAGGTGGCGGATTATCGCTTGACATCTCCCGACGACCTCAGGCTGCTCGCGGTGAACGGCTCGACGGGGCCGCAGCTCCTCGGCGATCTCACGTCGATGAGGCGGCTGACGGCGCCGCTGTCGATCAACCACCTCAACGTGCAGCCGACGTTCAACGTGCGCGCCGACATCCAGAGCACGGACCTCGCGTCGGTGGCCGAGCCGCTCGAGAGGGTGCTGGCGACGCACCGCAAGAAGCTGCCCCCGGGCGTGACCATCACCGCCGGCGGGCAGATCGACAGCATGCGGCGCGCCTTCGTCAGCCTCGGGATCGGCCTCCTCTTCGCGGCGCTCCTCGTCTACGCGCTGATGGTCATCAACTTCCAGTCGTGGCTCGACCCCTTCATCATCTTGATGGCGCTGCCGGGCGCGGGCGTGGGCATCGTCTGCGTGCTGTTCGCGACCCACACGACGTTCTCGATCCCGTCGCTGATGGGCGCGATCATGTCGATCGGCGTGGCGACGGCGAACTCGATCCTGGTGATCACCTTCGCCAACGAGCAGCGCGACGAGGGGAAGAGCGCGATCGAGGCGGCGCTCGAGGCGGGGCGGGTGCGGCTGCGGCCGGTCATGATGACGGCGACGGCGATGCTGATCGGCATGCTGCCGATGTCGCTGGCGCTCGGCGAGGGCGGCGAGCAGAACGCGGCGCTCGGGCGCGCGGTCATCGGCGGCCTCCTCGGCGCGACGCTGGCGACGCTGTTCCTGGTGCCGGTCGTCTACTCGCTGCTCACCGAGCGGCGCAAGCCGCGATCAATCGATCCCGAGCTCGAGGATCCCCCTTCTGGAGCGGTTCATGTCGACTGAGGTCGTGTCGTCCGGGAAGCGCCGTGGCGTGACGCTGCGCGCGCTGTTCGTGATCATCGTCGTCGCGCTCGGCGGGGCGGTCGGCCTCGGCGTCATCCCGCACCTCCGGCGCGGGCAGGTGCTCGCCGAGACCGAGGCGCAGAAGGCGCGGCCGCCGCTGGTGCGGGTGACCGCGGTCGCGCCCGCCAAGCCGCACCTCGAGGTGGTGCTGCCCGGGCAGGCGACGCCATTTTTGTCTACTCCGGTCTACGCCAAGACGACCGCCTACGTGCAGCGCAACCACGTCGACCTCGGCGATCGGGTGAAGCGCGGGCAGCTCCTCGCCGAGCTCATCGCGCCGGAGAACGACGAGGCGGTGCGCGTCGCCGAGGCGCGCGTCGCCGAGGCGCAGGCCAACGTCGAGATCGCGCGGCGCACCGCCGAGCGCAACGCCCAGCTGGCGACGGTGGGCGTGGTCCCGCGCGAGCGCGCCGACGACACGCAGGCGCAGGCCAACTCGGCGGTGGCGGCGCTGCGCTCGACGCAGGCCGAGCTCGGACGCCTCTCCGCGCTGCGCGGCTACCAGCGCCTCGTGGCGCCGTTCGACGGCGTGGTGGTGAAGCGCAGCGCCGACCCCGGCGCGCTCGTCGGTGCGGCGACCGCGGGCGGCGTGCCGCTGTTCGAGATCGCGCAGACCACCACGCTGCGCGTCTTCGTCGACGTGCCGCAGGCCTGGGTCGACGACGTGGGCCTGGAGACCGTCGCCGAGGTCTACCAGCCGGCGACGCCGACGCGGGTGGCGAAGGGCAAGGTGGTGCGGCAGTCGAGCGCGCTCGATCCGTCGACGCGGACCTTGCGGAGCGAGATCCACATCGGCGGCGGGCAGGGGATCCTCCCGGGCGCCTTCGTCTACGTGCGATTTTCTGTCGAGCGGAAACAGCCGCCGCTGGTGGTGCCGGCGGCGGCGATGGTGGTGGGCAAGGAGGGGACGCTGGTGGCGCGGCTCGACGGGGAGACGCTGCGGATGGCGCCGGTCGCCGTCGGGCGCGACTTCGGCAAGGAGCTCGAGGTGCTGACCGGGCTGCGCGCGGGCGACCGCGTGGTGCTGAACCCGGCGGACACGCTGGCCGACGGGATGACGGTGCGGGTGGCGACCGATGGCCCTCGCTGACGGCGGGCCCTGCGGACGGCCGCGCGGGCGGCCGCGCTCGACGGAGTGCACGGCGGCGATCCTGCGCGCCACCACCGAGCTCCTCGACGAGCGCACCTACGCCGCGGTGAGCATCGAGGACATCGCCGCGCGCGCCGGCGTCTCCAAGCAGACCATCTACAAGTGGTGGCCGTCGAAGGCCAAGCTGGCGATGGAGGCCTGCGCGGCGCGCGCCGCCGACAGCTACCCCATCCCCGACACCGGCACCGTCGAGGCGGACCTGTTGCAGCTCTTGCGCGAGGTGTTCGCGCTGCTGCGCCGCGGGAACAGCCGCGCGACCTGGGCCAGCCTCATCGCCGAGAGCCAGTCGGACCCCGAGCTGGCCAAGGAGTTCCGCGAGACCTACGTCGCCGCGCGCCGCCGCATCGGCGCCACCATCCTCGAGCGCGGCATCGCGCGCGGCGAGCTCCCGGCCGGCACCGACGTCGAAGCCGTCCTGGATCTGCTGTACGGCCCCATCTGGTACCGCATGCTGCTGCGGAATGGCGCGCTCGACGACAAATACGCGCGCTTCATCGTCGCCCACCTCATGCCGGGGCTCCTTCGACGGTAATTCGTGGCCGCGTTGGTGGTTCGTTGCGCTTCCTTTTGCGGGGAGGAGGGGAGGAGGGGAGATCGGAGGGAGGTGATTGTTTGACAAGAAATCTCTCCTCCCTCTGAGCTCCCCTCCTCCCCTCCTCCCCGTAAAAAGGAAGCGCGGCGAATCACCACCGCCGCGACGCGACCTCCCATTTCCGCGGGCAGCGGGCAGCCCCGCGTTGCATACTGGGCGGCGACGATGACCCTCACGGCTGCGGCCCCGGAGCCGCTCATCCAGATCCAGGGCGGACGTCGGCTCGAAGGCGGCAAGGTCGCCATCGCCGGCAGCTCCAACCAGGTCACGAAGTGCATCATCGCGGCGCTGCTCACCGACGAGCCGGTGCTCATCAAGGGCGCGCCCGACGTGAACGAGCGCTACGTCGTCGAGGAGATGTTCCGCGCGCTCGGCGGCGAGGTGGAGCGCCTCGACGAGCACACCGTCCGCGTCTGCGCCAAGAACGTCGACCGCTACGCGCTCTCGCGCGAGGTCTGCCAGAAGAACCGCATCGCCATCCTCACCGCCGGGCCGCTGCTCCACCGCTTCGGCAAGGCCGACCTCTGGGCCACGCTCGGCGGCGACAAGATCGGCAAGCGCCCCGTCGACTTTCACATCCAGGGGCTCAAGGACCTCGGCGCACAGGTCGAGTTCGCCGACGGGCAGTACCACCTGGAGGTGGGCGAGGAGGGGCTGCACGGCGCCCACGTCGTCCTGCCCTTCCCGTCGGTGATGACCACCGAGAACCTGATCATCTCGGCGACGCTCGCGCGCGGGCGCACCATCATCGAGAACGCCGCCATCGAGCCCGAGATCATCGAGCTCGTGAAGATGCTGCAGAAGATGGGCGCCGATATCATGATTGACGCCAATCGGACCTACGTCATCCGCGGCGTCGAGAAGCTGCGCGGCTGCGAGCTGCGCTGCATGCCCGACCGCAACCAGGCGGTGTCGTTCGCCTGCGCGGCGCTGGCCACCGGCGGCAACGTCCTCCTCGAGCGGATGCCGCACGACCCGGTCTATTCGTTCTTGAACTTCATTCAACGAATGGGGGCCGAGTTCCGCGTCAACTCCGAGGGCGTCTTCGTGAGCGCGCCGAAGGGGGCGCGGCTGCACGGCACGCACATCGAGGTCGAGGTCCACCCCGGCTTCATGACCGACTGGCAGCAGCCCTTCATGGTGCTCTTCACGCAGGCCGTCGGCGTCAGCGTGCTGCACGAGACGATCTTCGAGGACCGCCTCGGCTACACGCGCTTCCTCAACGAGATGGGCGCGCACATCACGCTCTACCCGACCTGCCTCGGCGAGGCGCCCTGCCGCTTCAAGAACAAGAACCACAACCACTCGGCGATCATCATGGGGCCGACGCCGCTCGCGGCGCGCGACTTCAAGCTGCCGACGGACATCCGCGCCGGGATGTGCCTGGTGATCGCCGGGCTGGTGGCGAGCGGCACCACGCACCTGTCGAACGTCCAGGAGCTGCAGCGCAAGTACGACGACCTCGTCGGAAAGCTCGGCCGGATGGGCGCCGACATCCGCGTCATCGACGCCTGAAGAGCAGCGCCACGATCGCGAGGGCGAGGAGGGCGATCGCCGAGAGGTAGAAGCGCTGGTGCGCGCGCGCCCGCTCGGCCTCGCCGCCGTCGTCGGTGGGGGCGGGCGCCGGCCGCGTGGCGGGGTCCGGCGCCGAGAGCGGATCGCGCGCCGTGCGCCCGAGGACCCGCTCGTAGAGGAGCGCGCCCGGGCGCCAGTCGGGGTCGAATCTGCCGTCGCTGCGGATCGACAGCTGATCGGGCGCGAAGTGATCGCGCGCGACGAGGAGGCAGGCGGTGACCACCTCGTCGTAGGGCTTCTGCGCGGTCTTCACGAATTGAAACGAGGGGTCGCCCG
>Ga0272446_1001379_pt1 | contig 35287 bp, 30 predicted proteins | sample YNPCB0061_FD_194587 | JGI IMG/M metagenome (GOLD analysis project Ga0272446, IMG submission 194587) | Hot spring microbial mat communities from Yellowstone National Park, WY, United States - YNP-CB-006-1 | ecosystem: Environmental > Aquatic > Thermal springs > Hot (42-90C) > Sediment | place...
ATCGATAAGCAGACCCCGGCCGGGCTCGACCTGCACCTGATCCTCGACACCTACGCCGCCCACAAGACCGAGGCTGTGAAGCGAGCGCTGGCCCGGCATTCGCGCTTCCACATACACTTCACGCCACCCTCGGCCTCCTGGATCAACGCCGTCGAGGGCCTCTTCGCCACCCCAACCAAGCGGCGGCTGAAGCGCGGCGTCTTCCACTCCGTCACCGAGCTGAACCAGGCCATCCGCGCCTACCTCGACGCCCACAACGCCCACCCAAAGCCCTGCCGCTTGACCACGCCTGCCGACACCATCATCGCCCAGCACGAACGCAGGAAACGTCCGCTGGAATCACGCCACTAGCAGCCCCCGACGCCCGATGGAGAGACACCAAGGCATGGCTACGCATCCGTCAATCGTCCCGCTCGACCCATCGCGGCGCGAGGCCGTGCTCGCCGCGCTTCGGCCGCGCTTCGGCGAGAGGCTCTCGACCGCGGCGGCGGTGCGCGACCAGCACGGCCGCGACGAGAGCTGGCATGCCCCAGCGGCGCCCGATGCGGTGGTGTTCGCCGAGACCGTCGCGGAGGTCCAGGCCGTGGTGCGCGCCTGCGCTGCCCACCGCGTGCCGGTGATCCCGTTCGGGGCCGGAACGAGCCTCGAAGGCCACGTCGCGGCGCTCAGCGGCGGGGTCTCGCTCGATGTCTCGCGCATGAACCGGGTGCTCCGCGTCTCGACCGAGGACATGGACGTGACGGTCGAGCCAGGGGTGACCCGCAAGGCGCTGAACGCGCATCTGCGCGACAGCGGCCTCTTCTTCCCGATCGACCCGGGCGCCGATGCCTCGCTCGGCGGCATGGCCGCGACGCGCGCCTCCGGCACCAATGCCGTGCGCTACGGCACGATGCGCGAGGCGGTGCTCGGCCTCGACGTCGTGCTGGCGGACGGGCGGCTCATCCGCACCGCGCGTCGGGCGCGGAAGTCGGCTGCCGGCTACGACCTCACACGGCTCTTCGTCGGGTCTGAAGGCACGCTCGGGGTAATCGTCTCGGTCACGCTCCGCCTCTTCGGCATCCCCGAGCGGATCGCCGCCGCCGTCGTCTCGTTCCGTGACATGGCGGCTGCGGTCGCGACCGTGATCGAGACGATCCAGGCCCAGGTGCCGCTCGCGCGGATCGAGCTGCTCGATGAGGTGCAGATGGAGGCCTGCAACCGCTTCTCGAAGCTCGCCTATCCCGTCGCCCCGACGCTGTTCCTTGAGTTCCACGGCAGCGATGCGGCGGTCGCCGAACAGGTCGCGACCGTCGAGGCGATCGCCGCCGGGTATGGCGGCGGCGCCTTCGCCTTCGCGCACGCTGCCGAGGAAAGGAGCCGGCTGTGGCAGGCGCGGCACGAGGCCTACTACGCCGCGCTCGCGCTCAGGCCCGGCGCGAAGGGCTGGCCGACGGATGTGTGCGTGCCGATCTCGCGGCTTGCGGAGTGCATCCTCGAAACGAAGGCGGATCTTGCCGCAAACCGGCTGCTCGCGCCGCTTGTGGGGCATGTCGGCGACGGCAATTTCCACCTCGTCTTCGTCGTCGACCCAGACGACGCGGACGAACTCGCCCGCGCCGCGGCGGCGAACGACCGGCTGGTGATGCGCGCGCTCGCGATGGACGGCACCTGCTCGGGCGAGCACGGCGTCGGCTACGGCAAGATGCCCTTCCTCGCCGCCGAACACGGCGAGGCGCTCGAGGTGATGCGCGCCGTCAAGCGCGCGCTCGACCCTGACGGGATCATGAACCCAGGCAAGATCGTCGCGCTCGCGCCAGAGACGGCCCTGCCGCTCAGCGCCTGAGCGCCGCCTCGCGCGCGAGCGCGGCGAGGCCCTCGCGCGCGCCGCGCACCAGCGCCGCGTCGCCCGACGCACGTCCCGCCGCCTCGGCTCTGGCGAACCAGGCGCGGGCGTCGCGCGCGTTGCCCATGGCCGCAGCGCTGCGCGCCGCGCGCAGCCAGAGATCGCCCGCGACGCGCGCCTCGCCCGACCGCTGCGCCGCCTCGGCGCCGAGGGCGAGGGACCGTGCCATGCCCGGATAGTCGCGCACGTCCTGCCGGTGGGAGGCGGCTGCGGCGAGCCGCGCGCGGGCCGACGCCGCGTCGCCGAGGAGCAGGGCGCGTCGGCCCTCGAGTTCCGCCCTGTCCCCCGCGACGTCGGGATCGTCCGAAGCAGGGAGGGCGGCGATCGCCGCGTCGAGCGCGGCCTGGTCGCGCGCATCCGCCGCGACGAGGCCCTCGATGAAGCGCGCCCGCGCCGCCGCCTCGCCCGAGGTGATGCCGCGTGTCAGCGCCGTCGCGCCGGCGGGGTCGCCGAGGCGCCACAGCGCCGCCGCCTCGGCGAGCGTCAGCGCATCGGGGATGGCGGCGCCGCGGCGTGCAAGGTCGGCACGCGCCTCAGCCGCCGTGTCGCGGGCCTCAGCGGCCCGCCCGAGCGCGAGCAGCGAAGCGGCGAGCCCGATGGCGTTGTCGGCGATCGGCCCCGCCTCGTCGCGCGCCTGGGCGCGGGTGAGCGCCTGGGCGAAGAGCTCCGCCGCCTGGGCCGGGCGGTCCTGCCGCCAGGCGGCCATGGCGGCACGGCTCGCTCGGTCGAGCGTCAGGTCGGGCGGATCGGGCGGCACGGTGCCGCCGCAGGCAGCGAGACCGACGAGGAGGGCGAGCGCGGCTGCCCTCACGGCCGCACCTCGCGCGGCGTCACGCGCGGCTGTTCGGTGGTGCCGCGGCCGCCGCCGAGCAGCGGGTTGGCGCGCAGCGCCGCCAGCAGCCGTTCGAGCTCGAGCGAGGCCTGCTGCGCCTGGACGAGCAGGCCGGGCAGCGTCGCCGCAGCGTCGGCGGCGTCGCGCGCGATCTGCGGCGTGCGCGGGGTGGCGCGCGCGAGATCGGCCGTCATCGACCGGGCGTTGGCGAGCGAGGCCTCGGCGAGGCCGACGAGCCGCGGCAGTCCTTCCGCGGCGGTGCCGGCGGAGGCGATCGCGCGGCGCAGATCGGCCACGATCAGCGTCGCCTCGGCGAGCGTCCGGTCAAGCTGGCCTGCCGCCGTCTCGAGCTCGCGCCCGAGCGTGTCGTCGGCGAGCAGCCGGCCCACCGTGCCCTGGCCCTCGGCGATCCGCTCGGCGGTCACGGCGGTCGCGCGGGTGATCCGGCCCACGTCGTCGATCATCGGCACGAGCTTGGCGCGGAGCTCCTCGATGAGCTGGCCCAGATTCTCGCCCGCCCCCTGCTCGCGCGTGACCTCGAGCACCGCGTAGTCCCAGTCGAGCATCTCGCCGGTGCCGCGCGTGATCTCGAGGAAGGCGGCGCCGGCGACGCCGAACTGGCGGCGGATGAACACGCGGCTGTCGCGGCGGACGAAGGTGTCCATTCCGGTGGAGAGCCGCACCTCGGCGAAGAGCTGCTGGCGCGGGTCGATTACGATCCGGCGCACCTCGCCGGCGCGTGTGCCGAGCACCTCGACGGCGGCGCCGGCCGAAAGCCCGCCCGTTCCCTCCTCCGGCAGGATGACGCGCAGCGTCAGCGCCGGGGTGAGCAGAGGGCCGAGCACGCCCGCCTGCAGGACGGCCGCGACGAAGAGGGCGGCGGCGGCGAGCACGAGCGCGCCCACCCATTCGTTGACATGCCGCGCCCGGCCAGGCCCCCTCACGCGGCGCGGTCTGTCACGGCGAGGAGCGCGCCCTGAGCGAGCCTGAGCCGTTCCGTCGCCGGAATGCTGCGCTCGATCGCTGCGGGGCTGCCCTGGGTCAGCCACAGCACCGCGCCGCCACGGTCGCGCAGCTTGCGGATCTCGCCCATCAGGGGTGGCAGGATCTCCTCGGCGTCGATGCCGAGCGGGTCCTCCAGGATGACGAGGGCGGGGTCGTTGAGGAAGGCGCGAACGAGGCCCGCGCGGTGCAGCTCCGCGGCGGTGAGCGCCGTGGGCGGCGCGACCGGAAGGCCGGGAAGGCCGAAGGCGGCGGCAAGCCGTGCCGCCTCCTCGCGCAGCGCGCGGTCAGGCCGGCGCGTATGGTAGCGCGGCGCGAGCAGGATCGTGTCCTCGACCGAGAGTTCGGGAAGCCAGCTGTCGCGGCCGAACAGGCGGCCGATCCGGCCGCGCATCGCCGCGCCGTGCTCGTCCGTCACCTCCTCCCAGCGCCTGCCCTGGAACAGAACAGCCCCCTCGGCGGGGGGAAGCAGGCCGCAGGCCGCGTCGGCGAAGGCCTGGCGCCGCAGCGGCCCGCGCAGGTCGGCGAGCACGAGAGCGCCCGGGGCCAGCGTCAGCGTCACCGGCGCCGTCAGCCCGCCGCTCGGCTCGATCGCAAGCCGCGCGCCGCGGAAGGCGAGCACCGGTGTCTGCCCCTCCATCGCTCAGTGCACCGTGCTGACGATCCCCGATACCGCGAGCGCAGCGAGCAGCATCAGGGCGAAGCCCTGCGGGGCGAGCCGTTCGGGCGGCTCCGCCGGGCCTTCCGCGCCGAGCACCAGCGCGGCAGCGACGATCGTGACGACAAAGCCGATCAGCACTCCCTTGAGCGGCAGGAGGATGAAGGTGGAGGCACCCATCGCGCGCAGCACGTTGTCGAGAAAGTCGAAGAGGCCGATCTCCGCTGGCCGAAGCAGCAGAGCGAAGGTCCAGCCCGAGACGAGTGCTGCGGTGACGAAGAGGATCGTCAGCGTCACGCTTGCGACCGCGGCGGCGATGACGCGCGGCATCACGAGCAGGAGCAAGGGGTCGACCCCCTGCGCATCGAGTGCCACGATCCGCCCTGACCGCTGGTGCGCGCCGAGCGCGATCAGGGTGGCGATGCCAGCGCGCCCAAGCACGAGCAGCCCGACCGCGACGGGAGCGACCTCACGCACCAGAACGGCCGTCAGCACCGTGCCGACGAGCTGGCCCTGGCCGACGGCGCCGAGCCAGAACAGCGCCTGGAACACCATGCCGACGCCGATGAGCACGGCCGCCACCATCACCGCCGCGAAGGACTGGGCGCCCGCCTCGTGCAGCGCGACGCGGAACGCGGCACGGACTGGCCTGCGCCAGCTGCGCGGCCGCGCGGCGAAGCGCGCAACGGCCGCGGCAAGCCCGGCGGTGAAGGCGACCCAGCGCGCCGCAGCGACGACCGGCGCGCCCGTCGCGGCAAGAAGGCGCACGGCGCCCGCGCGCGGCGGAAGCGCGCGCGCGCGCGCCTTCATGCCCGCCCGGCGAGCAGGAAGGTCGCCGTCTCGCCGGTGCCCGGCACCCAGAAGCGTCCGCGCGGGCGGACCATGAAGCGATCGCCCACGCGCGCCTGCAGCCTCTCGGTCATCTGCACCATACCCGGCGGCGCCGAGGCCGCCATCGCCTCGGCGCCACGGACCGCCTCGCCCCAGATGTTGTAGCTGCGCGCGCCGCGGCCGACGGGGCTGCCGATCACCGCCCCCGTATCGATGCCGATGCGGAACGCCGGCGCCCGGTCGAGCCCGGCAAAGAGCGCCGAAAGACGTTCGGCAACGTCGATGGCGAAGGCCGGCACCGCCTCCGCCGCGGCCTCGGCGCGGTCGCCGAACCCGTCGGCGACGATCGCCCGGTCCCCCATCACGCGGAGATAGGCGAGGCCCTGCTCCTCGGCAGCGGCCTGAAGCGCGCGGACGATCTGGTCGGCGAGCGTGGAGCCGCCGGCCTCCGCGACGGTCTCGGCGAGGCAGGAGGGGTCGGTGATGGCGAGCGCCATCACCGTCACCGCCGGGAAGAACTCCGCTACGATGCCTTCGCGCAAGGGAAGCGCGGAGGCCGGCGCTGGCAGAGCGCCCTTCTCCTCGATGCTGTGGCCGAGCGCTGGCGGCGGCGCTGCAAGCCGAGGCGGCGCGTCGCGCCTCGTCTCCCCGCGCGCCGTGCGCAGCCCCTGCTGCACGGTTTCGGCGGCGGCGAGCCGAGCCACCGCGATCGCGGCAAGGGCAAGTCCGAAGGCGAAGGCGAGCGACTGCGGAACCGCACCGGGCGAGCGGTCCTCGACGATAATCGCGCCGGCGAGCCGCGCGCCGCGCATGGCGGGAACGCACAGCACGCCTTGCGTGCCCGTGTCGGCCAGAAGCGAGGTCGCGAGCGTTGCGGTGCGCGGGTCGCGCGCCCCTTCCGTCGCCTCGAACACGTCGCCGCGCGCGAGTGCCGCGAAGAACGCCGCATGCTCGGCGCGGCCGAGGCGCTGGCCGTGCGCATGGCTTCCCGAGGCGGCCTCGAAGATGTCCTCGCAGATCAGGGTGTCACCGCCCGGCGTCGCGCGCCAGATGCTCGCGCGCCGCGCCGCGAGCGCGTCGCAGAGCGTCGCCGTCAGGAGGGCGAGGCCCTCGTCGCGCGTCGGGTCGTGCACCGCTGCGCTGCGGCCGAGATTGGCGAGCGCTGCCGCCTGCGCCGCCATCGCCTGGCCGCGACGCTCGAGCGCCCGTTCCATCCTGTCGGCGCGCAGCCCCTGGCGGACGAGCATGAAGGCGAGCCCGAGCGCGACCACGACGACGAGCGCGCCGAGGAGGCTCGTCAGCCGCGAGGCGGAGGCGACGAAGCCGACGAGCTCCGCCTCCGGAACGGTCAGCAGCAGCGACCAGCTGCCGTCACCGGCCTCGGGCAGCGGCGACCAGATGACGATGTGGTCGCGGCCCCCCAGCGCGAAGGTGAAGCGACCGCGGCCGTTCACCCGGAAGAGGTCGAAGGCGCGCGTCAGCACCGGGTCGCCGAGTTCGTCGAGACGCGGGCGGAGGAGCGTTCCGCCGGACTCGCGCACCGAGAGAGCCGGGTCCGGATGGGCGACGATCCGCCCGCCGCCGTCGACGATGATGGCGCGGCCGGTACGGCCGATCTCGAGGCGGCTGAGGAAGGCGGAAAGGTCGTTGAGGCGTATGTCGACGCCGATCACGCCCCGCAGCACGCCGTTGTCGCGGAACGCGACCGCAGCGGTCACGCCCGGCATGCGGTCGGTGAAGAAGATGTAGGGCTCCGTCCAGATCACGTCGTTCGACGCGACGGCGGCGATGAACCAGGGCCGCATCCGCGGATCGAAGGTGTCGGAGGGGTCCTCCTCGGTGCCGGTCACGGTGCCGTCGCGGTCGCGCCGCACCCAGGTGACCTTGCGCGGACCGGGCGTCTCCTCGATCGTCTTGGTGTCGATCCCGCCCTGGTCGTTGCGCCGCTGCAGCACGAAGTTGCCGGCAGGGTCAGCGAGCGAGACGAGCGCGATCGAGGGCACATTCTCCAGGATGCGCATCGACAGCCGCAGCGCATCCTCGCGCGTCGTCCGCTCGAGCCGGGCGCCATCGCCCCAGACGCCGTGCAGCAGCCTGAGCGCGCGCTCGGCCGGGGTGAGCCAGTTGGTGACGCGCAGCGCGATCCGCCGCTCGAGCCCTTCGAGCAGATCGCCCGAGAGGGCGAGAGCGCCGCGGCGGTTGCCCTCGTAGCCGGCGACGACCAGCCCGACGACGGACAGCACGAGCAGCAGAGCGGCCATGATGGGCGCGACGACGCGGACGAGCCGCCGCCGCACGGCGCGGCGTTCGGCCACCGGGTCGGCCCCGAGATTGACGATCTCCGCCTCGCTCATCGCGGCGATCCTGCGCGCAGGCGGCCCGGCGAGGCAAGCCGACGGCGCAGGGCGCCCGGCACCGCCGCAGAGTTCTTGCGCAGCGCGGGGCAGGCGGTGCTGCCCTCCGTCGAGGCTGCGCCGTGGTCCAGTTCGTGGTCCCGCGCGACGGTGGCGTTGGGGCCGAAGCTGCGCACGGCTGCGGCACGCAGCGCGTCAGTCCGGATGTTGGCTGCCCTGGCTGCGGCTGGCAGGCGCATTTGCTTGGCGCTCAGGCCTCGTTCGGCCATGATCGGATGTGATATCTGCGGCGCGTCGCTGCCCGCCCCGGATCGAAGAGTGCCAGCAGAGCCAGCCTCGCCGCGAAGCCGCCCGTTCGTGAGCCTGGTGCCGCAGAGCGGCATCCAGATCGTCGACCTCCGCTGCGACCTCGCCGCCCTGCCGCGGCTCTCGCGCGCCTTCTGGGAGGAGGAACTGCGCGAGGACCCTGGCCCGGATGGCCGGCCGAGGATCGTCCTCCGCGCGCTCGAGGCCGCGCCCGACGGCACGCTGTTCGACCCCGTCACCGGCGCGCGGCCGCCCGAGGACAGGATCTACCAGATCGGCCGCACCCAGGCGCTCGAGCCCGCGCTCGGCACCTGGACGCCGCTGCCCTACTTCCTGGTCAAGGCGCCGCGGCCGGATGGCGGTCTCGCGCTCGATGAGGGGCCGACGAACTGGGCGCGTCTCAGGATCGCGCCGCTCGCCGCGCCGGATCGTGCGGGCAACACCCATGCGGTCACGCTCGCCTTCGACACGGGTCTGATGCCGCGCGGCAGGCCCTATGTCGCGCTCGCGCCAACAGCGGAGGAGACGGAGTATGCGCTCGCCGTCGAGGGGGCGCAGAACGCCTGGTTCCTCAAGGAGGCCTGGGTCGACCAGTGGCTCGACGCCAATTTCCGCGCCGCGCGGCAGGCAGCGCGCGGCGGCCGCCCGCTGCGGCCCGAGGACACGCCCTGGCGCGCCGAGCACTGGGCGCGGATGCTCACCCTGCTCGCCCTGCTCGACGAGTGGGGGCAGATGCCTCGGGTGAAGGTGATGGCCTCGGCCGGGCCTGTCGCCGCCTACCGGCCGATCGACGTCGATCTCGTGCTCGACATCGGCAACGCGCGGACCTGCGGCATCGTCGTCGAGGACCACCCCGACCGGCCGCTCGACTTCAACAACGGCTACGTGCTGCGCCTGCGCGACCTCTCAGCGCCCGAGCGTCTCTACGACCAGCCCTTCGAGAGCCGCGTCGAGTTCGCGCGCGCCTCCTTCGGCCGCGATGCGCTGAGCCGACGCTCCGGCCGCCCGAACGCCTTCCACTGGGCAAGCCCCGTGCGCGTCGGGCCCGAGGCCGTCCGGCTCTCGGCGGATTCGCGCGGCAACGAGGGCGCGACGGGGCTCTCCTCGCCCAAGCGCTATCTCTGGGACACGCGGCCGACGGCGCTCGCCTGGCGCTTCAACGGCACGGGCGCCGACGGGACGACCACCGAACCGCCCGTGAGCGGCCCCTTCATGGAGCATGTGAGCGAGGAGGGGGAGGTGCTCGAGACGATCCGCCATCGCCTGCCCGCCGCCTCGCGCGCCCGCTTCTCCCGCTCCTCGCTCACCACCTTCCTGTTGACCGAGATCCTGATGCAGGCCGTGGTGCAGATGAACGCGCCCGAGATCCGCGCCGCGCGCGGCTCCGTGCACGTCCCGCGCCGGCTGCGCCGCCTCGTGCTCACCCTGCCGCCCGCGATGCCGCTCGCCGAGCAGCGCATCCTCAAGGACCGTGCCCGCGCCGCTGTCGATCTCGCTTGGCGGCTGATGGGCTGGAGCGAGGAGGCGGCCGATCCCGCCCTGCCGCGCGCCGCGCAAAAACCTGAGATCATCGCAAGCCTCGACGAGGCGACCGCCACGCAACTCGTCTGGCTCTACAACGAGTGCCGCTGGAGGCTCCGCTCCGACCCGCGGCTCCTGTTCGGTCTCATGGGCCGGGTGCGCCCCCGCTATGGCGCCGAGCCTTCGCTCAGGATCGCCTCGATCGACATCGGCGGCGGCACGACCGACCTGATGGTTGCCACCTACACCGCCGGCGAGGGCCAGGCGATCACGCCGAAGCAGAACTTCCGCGAGGGCTTCCGGATCGCCGGCGACGAGGTGCTTCAGGCGGTGATCCAGACCATCCTCCTGCCGCAGCTCGAGGCCGCACTCGCCGCCGCCGGGACGACGGGGCCGAAGGCGCTGCTCCGCGAACTCCTCGCCGGGGCGCGCGCTGGGCAGAGCGAGCAGGAGCGGCATCTCGCGCGGCAGTTCGTCGCGCTCGTGCTCGAACCGATCGGGATCGCCGCCTTGCGCGCCTATGAGGGGCTGAGGGGCCGGGAAGGCGGCGAGGTGCTGCGCGCCCCGGCGGCGGCGATCCTCGCCGGGCTGCCGGCCGGGGCGAGGGCGATCGCCCATCTCGAGGAGCGTGCCGCGGCGCGCGGCGCGCGGGGCTTCGCCTTCGGCGAGGTCGTGTTCTCTGCCTCCGCCGCGCAGGTCGATGCCGTCGTGGTCGCCGCGCTCGGCCCCGTGCTCGCCGAGCTCACCGAGGTGGTGCACGCCTTCGATGTCGATGTTCTGCTGCTCTCTGGCCGCCCCTCGCGGCTGCGCGCGGTCAAGGACATCGTCACCGCCCGCCTGCCCGTGCCGCCGCACCGGATCGTCGCGATGGACGGCTACGCGGTCGAGCAGTGGTATCCGTTCCGCGACGCCTCGGGCCATGTCTCCGACCCGAAGACCACGGCCGCGGTGGGCGCGATGATCTCTGCCACCGCGGAAGGGCGGCTTGAGGGGTTCCTCCTGCGCGCCTCGCGGCTCGGCATGGCGTCCACGGCGCGTTTCGTCGGGCTGATGGACCAGACGGGGCAGATCCGCGACGCCAACGTTCTCCTGCGCGAGGCCGATCTCGCCGCGCGGCCGAAGGGCGAGGGCGTGTCCTTCCGCATCCCCTTCGCGGCACCGGCCTTCCTCGGCTTCCGCCAGCTCGACCTCGAACGTTGGACGGCAACGCGCCTCTACCGCATCGAGTTCGCCAACCCGGCCTCCGTCCGCCGCCTCGCCCTGCCGCTCACCGTCACGGTCGAGCGCGCCGAGGTCGACCCAGAGCGCGCCGACGCCGAAGCCAAGCGCGAGGAGTTCCGCGTGACGGAGGTGGTCGATGCCGAGGGCGACAACCTCCGCCCCTCCGAGGTGACGCTCAGGCTCCAGACGCTCGAGGAAGAGGCCGGGTACTGGCGCGACACCGGCGCGCTCGCCGTTCCATGACGCCGGCACCCGACATCGCTCCCGGCCTCGGGGCGGAGGATGCCGCGCTCGCCGCGCGCTGCGGCCGCGTCGCCGAGGCCGCTGCGGGCGCGCTCGCCTGGATCGGCGAGAACGGCGCGATCGTGCGCGAGGCGGGGCCTGCGCTCGCACGCGACTTCCGCCGCTTCGGGCTGGCTGCGCGCAAGCTCGCCGCCGCGGCGCAGCGGCCGATGTGCGTCTCGGTGTTCGGCCCCTCCCAGGCCGGCAAGAGCTACCTGATCTCGGCGCTCGCGCGGAAGGGAACGAACCCCGTCAACGCCGTGTTCGGCACAGAGACCGTCGACTTCGTCCGCAGGATCAACCCGGAAGGCGGCAAGGAGGCGACCGGCCTCGTCACCCGTTTCACGCTGCGCCCGACGCCTGGCCTGCCCGGCGCCCCGGTGACCGTGCGCATGCTGACGCAGACCGACGTCATCAAGATCCTCGGCAACTCCTTCCTCGAGGACTTCAACCGCGACGCGGTGACGCCGCTCGCGGCCGATGCGGTGGCGAAACATCTCCAGGCTCTGGCGCAGCGGGCGCGGGCAGCGCCGGCCAAGGGCATGGACGAGGACCTCGTCTACGACCTCCAGGACTACTTCGAGCGCTATTTCCGCGGCCACCCCGTGATCCTCACCCTGGGCGGCGCCTATTGGCGCGAGGCGGCCGCACTCGCGCCGCTGCTCGCGGTGGCCGACCGGGCGGCGCTCTTCGCCCCGCTCTGGAACCTGATCCCCGCCTATACCGAGACCGCGCGCAGGCTGACCGCGGCGCTCGAAGCGCTGGGCGACCCCGACGAGGCCTTCCTGCCGCTCGCGGCACTCCTGCCACGCGACATCTCGGTGATCAATGTCGACACGCTCGACAGCCTCGCCGCGCCGGAGACGGCAAATCCGCTCACGGTGATGACGCGCGAGGGCAGGCAGGCAACGCTGCCGCGCGCTGTCGTCACCGCCCTGATCGCCGAGCTTCGCCTCACCCTCGCCGAGCAGCCTTGGGAGTTCATGAGCGCGACCGACCTGCTCGATTTCCCCGGCGCGCGCTCGCGCGAGGTGCTGAACGACCCCGACCGCTACCTCGCCGATCCGGCGAAGCTCGCTCCCCTCTATCTCCGCGGCAAGGTGGCCTATCTCTACCAGCGCTACGTCGCCGACCAGGAGCTCACCGCGATGCTGCTCTGCATCGGGCCCTCGAACCAGGACGTGCGCACCTTGCCGGGGATGGTGCGCGAATGGGTCGATGCGACGCATGGCGCGACACCGGAGGAACGGGCGCGGCAGGCCTGCGCGCTTTTCCTCGTACTGACCAAGTTCGACATGGAGTTCGAGGAGGCTCAAGGGAAGTCCGATATCGGCGAAGGCGAGGGGATGAACCGCTGGGCCGCGCGGCTGCAGGCCAACATCACCCGCTTCCTCGCGCTTGATCATGCCTGGCCGGAGGAGTGGTCGCCGGGGCAGCCCTTCGCCAACACGTTCTGGCTGCGCAACCCGAACTTCCTCGCCAAAGGCCTGCTCGACTACGACGACCAGCGGCGCGAGACCGGCCTGCGCGAGCCCGGGCGGATCGCGCGGCTGCGCGAGGAGTTCGTCGCCACGCCGCTCGTCCGTCGCCACTTCGCCGACCCAGGCCGTGCCTGGGACGAGGCGATGACGCTGAACGACGGCGGCGTGACCTTCCTCGCCACGCGTCTTGCGCCCGTCTGCAACCCTGCGCTGAAGCGCGGCCAGGTCGCCGCCCGCCTCGCCGTGCTTGCGCGCGCGATGGCGCAGAGGCTCGATCCATTCCATGTCAGTGACGATCGCGAGGCGGAACGGGCTAAGCGCCGCGCCGAGGGGGCCCGCGCAGCGCGGGCGCTCGCGGCCTCTGCCTCGGCGCAGCGCTTCGGGCTGATGCTGCGGGCGATGATGGTCGAGGCGGAGGCGCTGCAGGCCGCCTTCACCCGCCTCGTCCTAGCCGCGCCGGAGGAGGGCTCAGCGCCGATCGTGGGTGCTGCGGTGGATCAGGATGATCTCGCGCGCGAGCTCGCGGGCCTGTTCGGCGACGCCGCCCCCGTCGCCGCCCCCGTCGCCGCCCCCGCGCGCGCTACCGACATGGCGGACAGGATGGCGGAAGCGGCGCTCGAGACCTGGGGCGAGCAGCTCGGCGCCTTCGCCGATGACGCGACGCTCACCGCCTTCCTCAGGCTGACGCGCGAGGCGGCGGTGTTCGTCGCCACCCAAGTCGAGAGCGGGGCGGCGACGCGCGGCCTGCGGGCCGAGATCGCGCGGCGGATCCGCGCTCTGTCGGGCTACCACGAGCGGCTCTCCGACAGCCTGACGCGCCCCGTCCTCGTGGCCGCCCGCGCGATCAACGACCATGTCGCCTTCCTCGGCTTCGACGCCGAGCCCGAGGCAGAGCGGCCGAAGGTGCCGCGCGACGGCCGCCCGGTCTTCGCCGCGCGCGAGGCGGCCGAGGACATCCCACGCCTCGGCGCCACGCCGGCGCCGTTCGAGACGACCTTCACCGTGGACTGGATCACCGCCTTCGCGAAGCTGATCGACCTCAACGTCGACCACGCCTTCGGCGGGCAGGTGAACGCGGAGGCGAACGCGCAACTCGGGCGGATCCTCTCCGCCCTGCGCGAGGCGGCCTGAGCGGCGATGCCAGCCGCGATGGCCCCCGCGCTGCGCGCCCAGGCCGACACCACACGCCCGCTCGGGCACGCGCGGATCGTTCTGCGCGGCATCGCCGCGGGCGCCGACCTCCGCTTCTGCCTCGTGCGCGAGGGCTACCCGGCGGCGCATCTCGGCCCGCGCGGGTGGCAGCTCGGCGAGGCGGTGCTCGCTCCGGAGGCGGTCGAAAGCGAGGGCGGGGCGCCGGTGCTGATCCTTCCCCCCGCGCTCGTGCGCCACATCGAGCCCGGCCCGCTCACGCTCAGGCTGCCCGCGCTCGGCCGTGACCTTGCCCTGTTCTGGCCGCCCGACATCCCGGTCTATGACGCCGGCGACGATACGCTGGCGCTCGCGACCGAACGGATGCGGCCCGCGACTCACCCCGCTCCGCCTGCCGAGGACAGGACGGCCCTGCGCGCGCCGATCGCGCCCCCTGCGCCACCGCCGCTGCCCGCCGCGCCGGCACGGTCGCGCGCGCTCTGGCCGTTCCTCGTCGCCGTGCTCCTGCTGCTCGGCCTCGGCGCTGCCGCGGCGTGGTGGGTCCTCGGCCGCGAGGGCGAGCGCGTCGCCGAAGCCGAGCGGCGCCCTGCCCAACCCATCGGCACCGGCCGTGCCGAGGCTCCGCCGCCGTGGCCTGAGGGAACCGATTCGTTGAGCCTCGTCGAGGTGGTCGCGCGCGCGCCGAGTGCCGAGGGGATCCTCGCCGTCGCGCTGCGCCGCCAGGCCCAGGGCCGGCACGACGATGCGCTCGTCCTGTTCGAGGAGGCGGCGGACCGGCGGGTCGCCGCCGCCTACACCGCGCTCGGGCGGCTCTATGATCCGAACGGGTTCCGCCCCGGCCAGCCCTTCTCCTCGCCCGATCTCCGCCAGGCGGCCGACTATTACCGGCGCGCGGCGGCGGCGGGGGACACGCAGGTGTTGCCCCTGCGCGAGGCGCTGAAGGCGTATCTTGAACGCGCCGCGGCAGCCGGCAACGCGACGGCGGCCGACGCGCTTCGGGAGTTCTGGCCCTAGGAGACCGCCACGTGCTCGCGCGCCTCTTTCTGGTGCTCGCCCTGCTGCTTCCGGCCGGCCTTGCCAACACGGCCGAGGCGCAGACGCGCCGACCGCTGCTGATCGAAGGCACGACGTCGCTCTACCAGCGCGTCATCACCCGCCCCGGCGCCGTGCTCAGCCCCCGCCCAGAGGCGGCCGGCCGGGCCATCCCGGGCTTCTCGGTGTTCTACGTCTATGGCCGGTCGGGCGAAGGGGAGGGTGCCTTGCTCGAGGTGGGCGAGGGGGCGGAGGGGCGGGTCGCCGGCTTCATCCGCGCGGCGCAGACGATCCCCTGGCGGCACACCATGATCGCCGCCTTCACCAACCCGGCCGGACGCGACCCGGTGCTCTTCTTCCGCGACGGCGAGATGGTGCGCGAGGCCTGGGGCGCTCCCGACCGCGCCGCGCGCGGGGCCGCGTTCCGCGCCGCGGCCGCCGACCCTCGGCCGGACGGCCCGGTGATCGCGCGCGAGCCTGAGACTTTCGTCGACATCACGCGGCAGTTCTATCTCCTGCCCATTCTCTCCGCGCGGCTGATCGAGCCCGAACGCGGCCCGCCAGCACGTCTGCTCGAGGTGATCAGCGCGCCAGCGCGCGAGGCCGCCCCACGCGCCTCGCCAGAGGCGCTGCGCGACTTCCGCGGCGCTGTCGTCTTCGTCGTCGACACGACGATCTCGATGCAGCCCTATATCGAGCGCACGCGCGAGGCGATCGCCCGCGTTGTGCGGCGGATCGGCGACACGGCGGTGCGCGACAATTTCCGCTTCGGCATGGTGGTCTACCGCGATTCCATCGCCGGCCGCCCCGCGCTCGAATACGTCACCCGCCTCGTCGCCCTGCCCGATTTCCGCGAGGCGCCGGATGCCCTGCTCGGCCGGATCGCCGCAGTGCGCGAGGCCACCGTCTCGACGGACGGGTTCGACGAGGATGCCCTTGCCGGGCTCAAGATGGCACTCGACGACATCAAGTGGAGCGAGTTCGGCGGCCGCTACATCATCCTGATCACCGATGCCGGAACGCACGAGGCGCCAGACCCGCGCTCCTCGACCGGGCTCACGGTCGAGAACCTGCGCGCGCTCGCCCGGTCCGAGGCGAAGCAGGTCGCGATCTACGCGATCCACCTCCGCACGCCGGAGGGGCGCCACAACCACGCCCGCGCCGAGCGGCAATGGCGGAGGCTGACCGAGTTCCCGGGCGTCGGCCCGCTCTACTACCCGGTGGCGGACGGCTCCGTCTCCGCCTTCGGCGAGGTGGTCGACACCCTCGTCGATGCGATCCTCCAGCAGGTCGCCGACACGGTCGGCCGCCCCGTCGGTGGCCAAAGCCCGCAGCGGACGGCGACGCAGAGCCGGATCGCCGAGGAGACGGCGGTGGTGGGGCACGCGATGCGGCTTGCGTGGCTCGGCCGCGCCACCGGGGTGGCGGCGCCTTCGGTCATCCGTGCCTGGACCGTCGACGAGGACTGGACCGACCCATCGCCGACCCGCAGGCCGCTCGATGTGCGGGTTCTGCTCACCCGCAACCAGCTCTCCGACCTCGCCGCGACGCTGAAGGGGATCATCGAGGCCGGCACCGCCGGGCGGCTCGCGCCGGAGACCTTCTTCGAGCGCCTGCGCGGGCTCGCCGCGGCGCTCTCGCGCGACCCGCGCCGGATCGCCGAACTCCAGCGCGTTGGCGGCGTCTTCGGCGAGTTCCTCGACGGGCTTCCCTACCGCTCCGCCATCATGGGGCTGACCGAGGACGAGTGGGTGACGATGGGCGCCGGAGCGCGCCGCGAGATCATCAACGGGCTTGCCGCGAAGCTCAGGCTCTACGAGGAATACGCGGCCCAGCCAGAGCTCTGGGTCAATCTCGAAGGGGCGCGCAGCCCGGCCGAGGCGATGTACCCCGTTCCGCTCTCCGCCCTGCCGTGACGACGCCGGCCGCCCTCGACATCGAGGGGCTGCGGCGGACCAACGGCGCGGGGGGTGCCGAGTTCGTGCTGGAGGTGGATCGTTTCGTCCTCCGCGCTGGGGAGGCTGTGGCCATCGCCGGGCCCTCGGGCTCGGGCAAGAGCACCTTCCTCGACCTCGCCGCTCTGGCCTTGGCGCCCGACAGCGCCGTCCGTCTCGGGCTCGGCGGCGTCGATGCCGCAGCGCTGTGGCGGCGCGGCGCAACGGAGGCGCTCGCGCGTCTGCGCGCGCAGTCGATCGGCTACGTGCTGCAGACCGGCGCCCTGCTTCCCTTCGTCTCGGTGCGCGAGAACATTCTCTTGCCGCAACGCCTCTCCGGCTGGGAGGACCACGCCCGCGTCGAGGCGCTCGCCGCCACCTTGGGGATCGCCGCCACGCTCTCGCGCAAGCCGGAAACGCTCTCGGTCGGGCAGCGCCAGCGCGCGGCGATCGCCCGCGCTCTTGCCCACCGCCCCGCCCTCGTTCTCGCCGACGAGCCCACCGCCGCGCTGCACCCGGAGCTCGCCGATACGGTGCTCGAGCTCCTGGTCACGCAGGCGGCGGCGCATGGCGCAGCCCTTCTGCTCGCCACGCATGACCCGGAGCGGGCGGAGCGGTTCGGGCTGCCGGTCGTGCCCATCACGGCGGTGCACGGGGAGAGCCGCTCGCGGCTGAGCCATGGCTGAGGCACTGCTTGCGGCGCGGCTTGCGGTCGCCGACGCGCGGCACGAACTCCGCCTCACGGTCGCGACGGTGATCGGCATCGCCGCCATCCTCGCGCCGCTGATCGTTCTCGCCGGGCTGAAGGCGGGGCTCGTCTCGGGGATACGCGCCGCGCTCACCGAGAGCCCGCGTGCGCGCGAGGTGGTCAACACCGCCAACCGCGACTTCGACGCGGGCTTCTTCGAGGCCATGCGCAAGCGCGCCGACATCGCCTTCATCGTCCCGCGCACGCGCACGCTCGCTGCCGTCGCAGGCTTCGCCCGCGCCGATGCGCCCGACCAGCCGGTGCGCGGCGAGCTGCTCGCGACGGCGCCAGGCGACCCGCTGCTCGCCGGCCTGGCCGTGCCGGAGGGCCGATCCGTCGTGCTCTCCGCGGCGCTCGCCGACCGTCTTGGCGTCACAGCCGGCGCGGCGGTGCGTATGCAGGTGCAGCGGATCGTGGACGGGCAGCGCGAGACGCTTGCGCTGCCGCTTACCGTCGCCGCCGTCGCCCCGCCGTCTGCCTTCGGGCGCGAGGCGGCGTTCCTGCCGCTGCCGCTGCTCCTGCTCGCCGAGGATTTCCAGGACGGCGCCATCGGCCCCGAGCCTCCGGCGGCCGACCCGCCCCCCGACCCGCGCCGCGCCTATGCCGGGTTCCGAGCCTACGCCCGCGTCCTGGAGGACGTGGTGGCGATCGACCGCGACCTCCGCCGCGCCGGTATCGAGGCGGCGACGCGCGCGGAGGATGTCGCGGCCCTGCTCACGCTCGATGCCAATCTCGCTGCCCTCTTCGCCGCGATCGCGGCACTCGGCGGTGCGGGCTATCTCGTCGGCCTCGCCGTCGGGCTCTACGCGAATGTCGAGCGCAAGCGGCGGGAGCTCGCGCTGCTACGCCTCATGGGTCTCTCCGCGTCGGGGCTGATCGCCTTCCCCGCCACGCAGGCCGCGCTCTTCGCCGCTGCCGGGACGGCGGTCGCCGGTCTCGTCGCGCTCGTGCTCCAAGGCTTCGTCAACCGGCTCGACCTTGCGCTCGCTGAGGGCCGCCCTGTCTCTGCGATCGGCGCGGGCGACCTTGCCGTCGCTGCCGCAGCGACGCTCGCCGGCGCCCTCGTGGCGGCCTTGTTCGCCGCGCGCCGTGCCGCGGCGATCGCTCCGGGGGAGGGGATGCGCGATGCGTGACCGTGTAGAGCGGTTTCCACACTGGTGGAAACCGCTCAGGGCATTCTATGCGAGCACCTTTACGCACACGGCTTATTCCAGCCATGTGCGATCCGCTCTGGCTGCCGCGCTGCTGCTCGCGCTGCCGGTCTCGGCCGAGGCGCAGGCGCCGTGGCCGGAGCCGCTCTGGAACCCTGCACCGCTGCGCGATGACCTCGTTCTGCCGCTGCCCTGCGGCGGGAGGATCGCCTTCCGCCCGGTGGAGACGCCGATGGGCCAGGGCGCTCTCGCCGACCGCCCGATCGTGCTCGGCCAGGCGGAGACGGGCAGCGACTATGCCGAGTTCCCCCGCCGCGCCCATGTCGCGGGGCCCTTCGAGCGCGCAGGGCGGCGCGTCTTCTATCTCGGCAAGTACGAGGTCACGCGCGACCAGTATGCCGCCGTCATGGAGCCTGCCTGCCCGAGCCCCTCGGAGGCTGGGCGGGTGGCGCGTGCCGAGGTGTCGTGGTTCGACGCCGTCGCCTTCACCGCGCGGCTCAGCGCCTTCTGGCTGCAGACCGCGCGCGATGCCCTGCCCCGGCGCGGCGATGCCCTGGCCTTTGCGCGGCTGCCGACGGAGGAGGAGTGGGAATACGCAGCGCGCGGCGGCGCCGCCGTGGGCGAGGCCGAGTTCGCCGCGCGCACGCCCGCCTTTGCCGACGGTCTCGCCGCCCATGCCTGGTTCGCCGGGCCTCAGTCGGCGGATGGGCGGGTGCGCGCGGTGGGCGCTCTCAAGCCGGGGCCGCTCGGGCTGCACGACATGCTCGGCAATGTCGCCGAATGGGTGGCTGAGCCCTATCGCCTCTCGGTGGTGGGCCGCCCGCACGGACAGGCGGGCGGTGTGGTCGCGCGCGGCGGCCATGTGCTGACGGCGGAGGACCAGCTCCGCTCCTCGCTCCGGGAGGAGTATCCGCCGTTCAATCCGCGCACCGGCGCGCCGCTCGCTCTGCGCACCATCGGCTTCCGCATCGCGCTCGGCCTCGTCGTGACGGTCGACGACACGATGCCCGATGCCTTCGCCCGCGCCTTCGCCGAGGCCGCGCGCGGGCGCGAGGCGGCGGCCGAGGACCCGGCACGGCTGCTCGCCGCGCTGAAGCGCGAGACGGCCGACGAGGCGCTCCGCCGCGGCATCGGCCGGGTCGAGAGCGCTCTCGCCGAGGAGGCACGCGCGCGCGCCGAGCAGGAGGCGGCGGCGCTGAAGGCGCAGATCGAGGCGGCGGCCACGCTCGCGCGCCAGGTCGCGCTCGCGCGCGGCAATGTCGCCGTGTTCGGCGCCATCCGGGACCTGCTCGACACGGTCAGCCCGCTGCTTCCGGCCGAGGCGCGGCCGCCCGTCGCCAACGCCGCCGCAGCGTTGGCGCGACGGGTCGAGGAGACGCCGGCCTCGGTCGCTCAGGTGCTCGATGCCTATCTCCGCGCGATCCGCGAAGGCTCGGAGGCGCCGGCCACGGTCATCGATGCGCAGGCGAGGGTGGTGGCGGAGGAGATGCGCGCCCGCCGCCTCGCCCTGATGCCGGAGCTTGCGATACTTGCGGCGCGGCAGATGCGTGCGGTGAAGGTCGGGCGCGTGCCGACGGCGGAGTCGGCCGAGCGCGACATCCTCGCCGCCGCCGGGCTCGCGCCGCCCCAGGGGGCGCTACCGGAACGACCCCAGGGAGCGCCCCAGGGATCATCTCACAGGCGGCCATAGGCCTCGAGCGCGCGGGAGAGGTCTCGCCCCTGGCGTTCGAGGCGTTCCGCCGCCGCCGGGTCGGGACGCTGCGTCGCCGCCGCACGCTCGCGGTCAAGCGTCTCGATCCGCCTCTGCAACGCTGCGCCCTCTGGGTCGTTCGGGCGCGCGGTGCGGGCGGCGGCGAGGTCGCGCCGCATCCGCGTGATCTCGGCGTCGAGCGCGGCGAGCCGGCGCTCGGCATCGCGCACGGCAGAGGTGGAGGCGGCCTGGCGCTGCTCGGCCGCAACCGCGGCGGCGCGGGCCTGAAGCGCGCGCGTCTCCGCAGCGGTCGCTTCCGCTTCGCGTGCCTCGGCCTGGCGCCGGTCCTCGCCCGAGATCGCCGCGCCGATCCCGCCGAAGAACCCGCGCTCCGCGGCGGGCTGGTTCGACGCGCAGGCCGCAAGCAGCGGCAGCAGCAGTGCCAGAACAGGCCGCGTCATGCCGCCGGCACCTGTGCGAGAGCGCCTTCGAGGTCGCGGGCAGCTTCCTCCATGCGCCTGCGGCTCTCCTGGACAGAGGCGGCCTGGGGAACGCCATCGGCCCGCATCGCGCCCTCGACCTTGCGCGAATGCGCGATCGCGTCGTTCATCAGCCCGAGGTCCTCGCGCGCCGTCGCTGCCTGGGCGCGGAGTTCCGCCTGCGTCGCCTGCCCGGCCCTGACCCGCGCCTGGAGCGCTGCGAGGCGGGCGCGGTTCTCCTTCGCCACCTGCTCGGCCGCGAGCGCGGTGCGCTCGAGATCGGCCGCCTCGCGGTTGGCGGCGGCGATTCGCGCGTTCGCCGCCTGCTCGCGCGTGGCGAAGCGCTCGTTCCGGGTGGCGATGTAATAGCCCGAGGCGCCGCCGATCGCAGCCCCTGCGAGGGCGCCCAGCGCCGCTCCCTCGCCGCGGTTGCGCGGCCCGGCGAGCAGAGCGCCGAGTATGCCGAGCGCGAGCGCGCCGACCACGGCGCCGGTCGCAACCGTCTCGTTGAACCGCTCGGTCTGGCTGCGGAGCTGCTGCTGCGCGGGCGAGAGCGGCTCGCCGCCCGCGTTCGTTGTGGCGCAGGCCGAGAGCAGAAGCAGCGCGGCGGCGGCAGCGGCGAGGATGCGGGCGCGGGCAATGCGGATGAGCATGGGCGGTCAACTTCCGGGCGGGACGGCGAAGACCTCGACGCGACGATTGGCCGCCGCGCGCGGTGTCGCGGGCGTCAATGGCTGCAACGGCCCGAAGCCCTGCGCACGCATGCGGTTGCGCGGCACCCCCCGGGCGGCGAGGAAATCGACCACCGCGGCGGCGCGAAGCTCCGACAGCGCCATGTTCCGGCCGAGCCTGCCGGTGCTGTCGGTATGGCCGTTGACGTCGAAGCTGAACCGCTCGAGCGCAGGGTCGCGCAGCGCCTCGGCGAGGGGTTCGAGCACGGCGCGCGCGTCGTCGCGGATGGCGTAGCTGTTGAGGTCGAAATTGACGGTGAGGATGACCCCGCGCGCGGTCATCTGCGCGATCCGCTCCGCCTGCTCGTTCGGCGTCTGGCAGGCGGCGAGGAAGGCTGGCGCGCCGAACAGAACCGCCCGGCGCGACGCTTCAGCGGGGCTTGAGCGCATCGGTGATCTGCCGCGCCGTCGGGGGAGCGCCCGAGAGGTCGGTCACCGGAACGCCGGGGCGGCGGACGAGGCCGAGCCGGTCCATGATCGCCTCCCGATCGGGGGGTGGTGAGTTCTCGCGGTCGAGAACGCTGCGCGGCAGCGGGTAGGACCGTTCCAGTGCATCGAGCGCCGCGGCGCGCGCCTTCGGATCGGTGCCCGCGAGAGCGCCTTCGGTCGGGGCGATCCCTGCGCGGCGCAGCACGGCGGCGACGGCGCTCTCGCCCGCCTGCGCCGCTGGCTGGGCGCGTCCATCAGCGCCCGCGACGACCAACGCGATGGCGAGCGTGCCGAGGGCAATGCGGTCTCTTCTCATGTGTCCATCATAGCATCGCCATCGTGGCGCGGCGGTGTCAAAGCCGCGACCGCGCTGAGGTTGCGGTCAGGCCTCACCGCGGGCAGCCGATCTGATAGGCCCATTGCGTCGTCAGCCCGAAGCCGGTGACCACGACCTCGACGACGTGCGCATCAGGGCCGCTTCCGGTCGGCTGGTAGGGGAAGGTGATCGTGCCGCGCCCGCTCACCGGCCGGAACGTGCTGCTGACGAGCCGCCCGCGATAGTAGACGTCGATCTGGTCGGGCTCGATCCGGGTGTTGTAGTCGAGGCTGACCATCCCGGGCCTGGTGCCGAGATAGTGGCGCGTCCGCGTCACGCCGCGGCCGCCAGAGCGTGTCTCGACATCGCAGGGCTGGGCGTCGGGCGGGCGCTGCGGCGGCGGCTCGGGGCGCGGCGGCGGTGGCGGCGGGCGCTCGGCCCCCTGCGGCGGCGGCGGCTCCGGCGGCAGTTCCGGGATCGGACATTCCGCTTGGCGCAGGCCGAGCTCGCCCTGCAGCCGCCCCAGCTCCTCGGCAAGCCGCGCCTCGCGTCCCTCCTCACCGAGGATGCCGCGCAGCGCCGCAAGCCCGGCCGGGTCCGCCCGGCAGGCAGGCATGGGCGGTGTGGCGAGGAAGCCCCAGAGCGGCAGGGTCAGCCACGCGAAGAGACCAAGCGCGGCAAGGCTCGCGGCGGTCGCAAGCACCGGGCCGGTCGGGAAGGTCGAGGGCGGGACGGCCGGGATGCCGTCATCGAGAGCGGCAATCAGCCCGCGCGGCGGTGCTCCGGCCGCGGCGAAGCCCCAGGCCGCGAGCACCGGCAGGCCATCGACCACCGCGGCGCTGTCCCAGGACGGGATCTCGCGCGCCGCGGCGACGAGCGCGGCAAGCCCTCCCCCCTCGCGCTCTGCCGCCCGGCGCAGCGCTGAGAAAGCCGCGCCGAGGGACGCGCGGAGTCGGGCCCGCTCCTCGGCCGGAAGCTCGGTGTAGCGGGTGAGTACGCCGCCCTCGGCCCACCAGGCGAGCATCCCGTCCTCCGCCTCGGGCAGGCCGAACATCCCCCGCCAGGGAGGGCCGAGCGTGCGCTCGGCAAGGGCGGCGAGTGCGGCGTGCGCGCGTGCCTCGTCCCAGCCCTCCGGCAGGAGCGGCGCAAGCGCTGAGCGGCGGTCGCGGGAGAGGAGATGGCGGGTCATGGCGCGGTGAACTCGCCGACGCGCACGGTCTGCCCCGGCGCGGCCGTGCCGCGCAGCACCTGGTCGGGCTGGCCAGGGCGGCGGATGGTCACGCGGAAGGGCGAGACGGCAGGCCCGCCAGGGTTGCGGCTGTAGTGCGTCACCTCGATCCGGTAGCGGCCGGGGGGCGGCGGACCGGCCCAGGTGATGTTCTCGACCGGGGTTTGGGAGATACCGCGCGGGCCTCCCTCCACATTCATGTCGACATCGAGCTCAGCGCCACAGCCCCTTCTGTTTTCGAAAAAAAGTCTCGTCCCGTCAGGGCAGATGACGGCGAGATCGAGGTCGTTCCGGTCATCCCAGGCGAGGATCACCTGAACCTGGCCCTCGCGGCCGCCCTGGCGGCGGGCGCGCTCCGCGTCCTCGCTGCGCGCCGGCGCCGGCGGAGGTGGCGGCACGAGCGCCTCGCGCCGCACCGGCGGGCAGGCGAGCCGTGCCTCGCCGAGTGCCCGGCGGGCGCGGGCGAGATCCTCCTGCAGATGGACGAAGCGGTCGGTTTCCTGTCGCTGCTCTTCAAGCAGCGCAACGCCCGCGGCGTCGACCCTGCAGGCGGGCGGGGCCATGACGAACCAGCCGAAGGGGTTTCGCCACAGGAGCAGCAGAGCAAGCAGGAGGAGAAGCGCGAGCAGCCCGGCGAGCAGGAGCCACGGCCAGGCACGGCGCTGGGCCGGGTCCGCTTCGGCGGGCATCAGCACGGGTCGCTGCAGCGGCGGCAGATCGGCCGGCTTTTCGAGCAGTTCCGGGCCGACCGATCGCCCCTGCGCCTCGTGGCCCCAGGCGATCAGCACCGGCCTGTCGTCGCGGACGCGGATGAAGGACCGGTCGGGCACCCGCATCGCCGCGGCGAGGATCTCGCCGAGCAGCCTGTCGCCTTCGCGCCCGCTTGCCTTCAGCGCCTCGGCTTCGGCGGTGATGTCGGCGAAGAGGCGGGCGAGCGTCGCTTCCGCGGCGGCGCGCGCCTCGGGCGGCAGCGCCTCGAGCGGCACCGCCTCGCCTGTCCCAGGAGCGTACCAGTCGATCGTGCCGCGCCCGGCATCTTGGGAAGGCTCGGCGAAGAGGTTCGCGTGGTCGGGCCCGCGGGCGCGGCGGAGATGTGCCGCGATCTGCCACACGGCGCCGATCACGGGCTGCCCGCCGACGGCGATCGGGCGAAGCCCCTCGGCCGGGGTGGTCGCGATCAGGCTCGTCTCGGCCACGCCCCCTCCCTCAGCGCGGGGTGGCGGGCGGGGGTGCCTCGCTCTCGGTTGCCTTCGCGCCGCCTTCGGCCGGCGGCTCGGCGCCCTCGCGCATCGGCAGCGGCGCGAGGCCTGGCTCCGCTCCGGAGGGCGGGGAGAGCGGCGCGAGCGGGCCGGCGGGGCGGCAGATCTCGCCCTGGAGCGCTGCCCGCGCCGCTTCGATCTCGCGTTCGAGGCGGGTGTTGACCGCACGCTGGCGGTCGATCATCGCCCGCGCCTCGGCCGCGTCCACAACGCCTGCGCGGAGTTCGCGGCCGGCGAACTCGGCGGTGCACATCCTGAGCCCGAGCCAGACGCCGAGCCCGAGGAAGAGAAGCGCGATCGCGAGCGCCGCAGGGAGAATCCACCACCAGGCAGGGTGGGGCCCGCCCGATGCTGCGCGGGCGGCAGGCCCGGAGGGCGGCGGTGCGGGAGGGGGAGGCGGCGGGCGCTGCGCCGAGGCAGGCGGCGGCGTGCCAGGCTGCGGCTTGCCCGGCTGCGGCGTGGCCGTCGGCGCCGGCGCGACGGGCGGTGCCGGCGCGGCAGGCCCGGCGGCGAAGAACGCGGCGCCGGCCGAGGCGAGTGCGGGGTGGTAGCGGCCGAGCCCCTCCCGCAGCCGTGCCGCGAGCGCCTCCGGCTCCTCCGCACCCGGCTTCGGCACGAGGCCCCAGCCGGTGAGCACCACCGTGCCGTCGACGGCGAGGATCGAATCGGGTTCCGCGATCAGGAGCGCGCGGCGGAGCAGCGACCCGGAATCGGCATCGTCGAGCGCGGGCGCGAGGCCTGCGAGTGCGGCGCCGAGCGCGCGCTCGACCTCGGCGCGCCGCGCCGGCGAGAGCGAGGAGAGCGGCACAGGATCGGCGTCCGCCTCGCCATACCAGGAGACGGATGCGGCAGCGCCATCGGCCCTGCGCGTGAGCACTGGCTCGGCGAACAGGCCGGGGCGCAGCCCGTGCGCGGCGAGCAGGGCGGCGAGCCGGGCGTGCTGCTCGATCACCGGGCGGCCGGCCTCCGTCACCGGCGCGAAGGCCGCGAGATCGGTCTTGGCAAGGAGGCGCGGCGCTGCCATCGGCTGTCCCCGGGGCGGTCACTCTCTCGGTGGCAGCACGATAGGCGCGCGAGCGTGGCGGTTCCACGGCGCCCGTCTCTCGCCGCGGCCGCGCCCGAGCCGGGCCCTCTCTCTCCCATGATTTCGTTTCGTGGCCGTTGCACTCGGTCTGCGCCCTGCGCGCCCTCATCCTCCGTCGGCGGAGAGCCGCGTTCGACCCGAGGCTTGATCGAGGGCAAAGGCGCCCGACCATGCCATGCTAGGGTCGCGCCGATGCGCAAGGTGGTTGCGAGGCTCTCCGTCGTCGCCGCGGTCGCGGCCGGGCTCGGCGCCGGGTGGTGGTTCGCCACGCGCCCGCCTGCCGTGGCCGAGACGGCGGTCGCCGTCACCGGCCCTGCCGTGCAGGCGGTCTACGCCACCGGCACGGTCGAGCCGGTGCTCTGGGCGCGAATCGGCCCCGCCGTGAAGGGGCGGCTGATCGCGCTCGCCGCCGAGGAGGGCGAGCGGGTGCAGCCCGGCGCGGTGCTCGCCCGCCTCGACCCGACGGTGCTCGAGGCGCAGGTGCGCGAGGCCGAGGCGAGGGCCGGGTTCCTGCGCGAGGAGGCGTTGCGGTTGAGGCAGCTCGCAGCGCGCGAGATCATCGCCCGCGCCGCTCTCGACCGCGCCGAGAGCGAGGCCCGCGCTGCCGAGGCGGTGGTCGACACCTACCGGCGCCGGCTCGACGACACGCTGATCCGTGCCCCGATGGGCGGGGTGGTGCTGCGCCGCGACGGCGAGATCGGCGAGGTGGTGGACACGACCGCCACCCTCTTCCTGGTCGGCGAGCCGCGCCCCTTGCGCGTCACCGCCGAGGTGGACGAGGAGGACATCCCGCGCGTCGCGCCCGGCCAGCGGGTGCTGATGCGCGCCGATGCCTTCGCGAGCGAGGTGCTGCCCGGCAGGGTGGCCGACATCACCCCGGCGGGCGACCCGCGGCTCAAGGTCTATCGCGTGCGGATCGCGCTCCCCGACGATACCAAGCTCCGCATCGGCATGACGGTGGAGGCGAACATCATCGTGCGCGAGACCGAAGCCGCCGTGCTCGTGCCGGACACGGCGGTGGTGGACGGCGCCGTGTGGGTGCTCGAGGGCGATACGGTGCGCCGCGTGCCGGTGGTCACCGGCGTGCGCGGATCCCGCCGGATTGAGATCCGCGAGGGGCTCGCGGCCGGCGAGCGCGTGGTCGTCGCGCCGTCGCAGCGCCTCGTCGATGGCGGGCGCGTGCGTCTGCCCGGCGGCGCGGCGGCGCGCTGAGGGGCCAGGGTGCTGCCGCTGCCGCTCGCCATCGCGCTCCGCCACCTCTCGCGCCGGCGGCGGCAGACGCTCGTCTCGGTGCTCGGCGTCGCTCTCGGGGTCGGGTTCTTCATCGCCGTCACCTCCCTCATGCGCGGCTTCCAGACCTATTTCGTTGCGCAGGTGATCGACGTCGCCCCCCACATCACGATCAAGGACGAGTACCGCACGCCCCGCCTCCAGCCCGCCCTGCTCGCCCATCCGGAGGGCGCGGTGGCGGTGCGCGGGGTCAAGCCGCGCGAGGAACTCCGCGGCATACGCGACGCGCGCGGGCTGATCGCCGCGCTCGAGGAGCTGCCCGGCGTCGCCGTCGCGCCGGGCCTGCGTGGTGCGGCGCTCCTGCGCTACGGCTCGCGCGACGTCACCGCGACGATCGCAGGGATCGATCCGGTGCGGGAGCGGCGCGTCGGCAACATCGAGAAGGACATGACCGCGGGCAGGCTCGAGGACCTGCGCGCGACCGCCAACGGCATCATCCTCGGCGCCGGGCTCGCCGAGCGGCTCGGCGCCGGGGTCGGCGACACGATCGGCGCCGTAGCACCCTCGGGCAACGCGCTCGCCTTCAAGATCGTCGGCCTCGTCGCGACGGGAATCGCCGCGATCGACAACGGCGAGGCCTATGTCCTGCTCAAGCTCAACCAGGTGCTGCAGGGAAGGCCGAACGTGATCAACGCGATCCGCATCCGCCTCGACGACGTGCGCCAGGCCGAGCCGCTCGCGCGCCGGATCGAGGCGGCCTATGGCTGGCGCACGGAGAGCTGGGAGGAGGCCAACCGCAACGTGCTCGCGCTGTTCGTGATCCAGAACGCGATCATGTATAGCGTCGTCGGCACGATCCTGCTCGTCGCCGCCTTCGGCATCTACGCGATCATCTCGACGGTGGTGCACGAGAAGGCGCGCGACATCGCCATCCTCAAGAGCCTCGGGTTCACCGAGGGCGACATCTTGCGAATCTTCACGATCGAAGGGGTGGTGGTGGGTGCTGCGGGGGCGGTGGTCGGCGCCCTGGTCGGCCAGGGGCTCATCCTCGGCCTTTCGCAGGTTCGATTCGAGGCCGTCGGCGCTCTGCGTGGCTCGGGCGGGTTCATCCTCGCCCGCGAGCTCTGGCCCTATCTCGTCGGCGGCGCCTTCGCCATCCTCGCCGCTGCGGTCGCGGCGATGATCCCCGCGCGCCGCGCCGCGGCGCTCAACCCCGTCGAGATCGTGCGGGGTGCGGCGTGACCGGGCGCGTCGAGGCCCCCATGATTGAGGCCCCCGTGATCGAAGCGAGGGGCGTGACGCGAACGCTGCCCGGGCCGGTCCCGGTCACGCTCGTGCGCGCGGTCGATCTCGCGATCGGGCGTGGCGAGTTCGTCGCCGTCACCGGGCCTTCGGGGTCGGGCAAGTCCTCGCTGCTCTACCTGCTCGGCCTGCTCGATCGGCCGACCGAGGGGCGGGTGCTGATCGGCGGCGAGGACACGGCAGGGCTCTCCGCCGGCGCGCTTGCCCGGATCCGGCGTGCGCGGCTCGGCTTCGTCTTCCAGTTCCACTTCCTGCTGCCCGAGTTCACCGCGCGCGAGAACCTGCTCCTGCCGATGCGCCGCCAGGGCGGCGAGGAACGGGCGCTGCGGGCGCGCGCCGAGGCGCTGCTCGTTCGCCTCGGCCTCGGCGAGGCGATGGACAAGCTGCCCGGAGAGCTTTCTGGCGGCATGCGCCAGCGCGTGGCGGTGGCGCGCGCTCTCGCCAACGACCCCCCCCTTCTGCTCGCCGACGAGCCGACCGGCAACCTCGACAGCCAGAACGCCGCCTCGATGTTCGACCTGTTCGCGAGCCTCGTCGCCGAGCGGGGGCGCAGCATCATCGTCGTCACGCACGACCCTGGCCTCGCGGCCCGGGCGGGGCGGCAGGTGCGGCTGGTGGACGGGCGGGTGGTGGAGGATACCGGGGCGGTGGCCGCGTGACGCTTGCCCTCTGCCCAAGGGATGGGCAGTTTGCCGCGGCTGGGGCAGGCTCACGGTGTGTCGCGGCTGCCGGGCGCCCGGGGGGCGACCGGCACGGGCGTTGCTTGCCTTGTGGCGCTTGCGGGCCCATGTCCGCGGTCTGCCGAGACAGGGAGAGGGATCGTCATGGCCATGTTTCGCACACTTGCCGCCGCGCTCGCGCTTGGCGCTGCTGTCGCATCGCCCGCGCGGGCGACGGACGTTCGCTTCAGCCTCGACTGGGCCTTCCAGGGGCCGCAGGCGCCGTTTCTGCTCGCGCTCGAACGCGGCTTCTTCCGCGACCAGGGGCTCAACGTGACGATGGACCGAGGCTTCGGCTCGGGCGACGTGCCGGTGAAGATCGCCGCCGGCGCCTACGATGTCGGCATCGCCGACATCAACCCGACCATCCGCATGCGGCTCGAGAACCCCGACAGCACGCTGTTCACGCCGTTCATCATCTATGACGCGACGGCGCTCGCGGTGATGACGCTGAAGCGGCAGAACATCACCCGTCCGCAGGACCTCGCCGGCAAGACGCTCGCCGCACCCGAGACCGATGCCGGCCGCCAGCTCTTCCCCGCCTTCGCCCGCGCCGTCGGGCTCGACGTCAACGCCGTGCGCTGGCAGACGGTGTCGCCGCAGCTGCGCGAGACCATGCTGGTGCAGGGCCAGGCGAACGCGATCACCGGCTTCATCACCTCCGGCATCCTGTCGCTCCGCGCCGCCGGCGTGCCTGCGGCAGACATCGTCACCTTCAAGTATGGCGACTTCGGCGTCGATCTCTACTCGACCTCCCTCCTCACGACGCGCCGCTGGGCCGAGGCGAACCCGCGCGCTGTCACCGGCCTGATCACCGCGATCGTGCGCGGCCAGATCGAGGCGCGGCGCGATCCGGCGGCGGCGATCGCGGCGCTGAAGCGGCGCGACCCGCTGATCAACGAGGCGGTCGAGCGCGAGCGCATGGAGCTCGGCTTCACCGAGCTCACCTTCACCCCGCACGTGCTCGCCAACGGCTTCGGCAAGATCGACATGGCGCGGCTGCAGCGTTCGATCGACATCGCGCGCGAGGCCTTCAACATCGCCCGTCCGCTCAATGCGTCGGACCTGTACGATCCGCGCTACCTGCCCGAGGCATCGCTCCTGCGCGTGCCGCAGTGACGGAAGCCGCCGCGCGCTTCGTCAGCCTCGAAGGCGTGGCGCTGCGCTACGGCGGCGCTGGGCAGGGAACGCTTGCGGTCTCGGGGCTCGACATCGCGATCGCGCGCGGCGAGTTCGCTGCCGTGGTCGGGCCCTCGGGCTGCGGCAAGTCGACGCTGATGAAGCTCGTGACCGGGCTCGCCCCGGCGACGGAGGGGGCGGTGATCGTAGCCGGAACCGAAGTGGCCGGCCCGCTCAAGATCGTCGGCATGGCGTTCCAGAACCCGACGCTTCTGCCGTGGCGGACGACGCTCGACAACGTTCTCCTGCCGCTCGAGATCGTCGAGCCCTACAAGTCCTCGTTCCGGCGCGAGAAGGACCGGCATGTGGCGCGGGCGAAGGCCTTGCTCGCCACCGTCGGCCTCAAGGGGTTCGAGGACAAGTATCCGTGGCAGCTCTCGGGCGGGATGCAGCAGCGCACGAGCCTCTGCCGCGCGCTGATCCACGAACCCGCCCTCCTGATGCTCGATGAACCCTTCGCGGCGCTCGACGCCTTCACGCGCGAGGAGCTCTGGTCGGTGCTGCAAGACCTCTGGATGGAGCGCCGGTTCACCTGCATCCTCGTCACGCACGACCTGCGCGAGGCGGTCTATCTCGCCGACACGGTGCACGTGATGAGCGCGCGGCCCGGGCGGGTGATCGAGACGCGCCGCGTGGACCTTCCGCGCCCGCGCGACCTCGCGCGCAGCTTCGCGCCCGAGTTCGTCGAGATCGTCCACGCCCTGCGTGACCGGATCGCCGAGGCGAGGGTCTCGGCGTGAGGGTCTCGGCATGATGACCCCGCGCGTTCAGGGGCTGGTGATGCCCTGGCTCGTCGTCGCTGGGCTGTTCGGGCTCTGGGAGGTGTTCGTCGTCGCCGCCCGGCTGCCGCCCTTCGTCCTGCCTGCGCCATCGGTGGTGTTCGCAGCGCTTGCCGAGTTCGCAGGGCCGATCATGCACCATTCCCTGCACACGCTGGGGACGACGCTCGCCGGCTTCGCTCTCTCGGTCGCGGGCGGCGTCGCGCTCGGGGTCGCGGTCGGGTCGTCGGCGGTGGCCTACCGCGCGCTCTTCCCGGTGCTGATCGGGTTCAACTCCATCCCCAAGGTGGCGATCGTTCCGGTTCTGATCATCTGGTTCGGCATCGGCGCGGTGCCGGCCATCATCACCGCCTGTCTGATCAGCTTCTTTCCCATCACGGTGAACGTCGCGACCGGGATCGCCACGCTCGAACCCGAACTGCGCGACGTGCTGCGCAGCCTCGGCGCAAGCCAGCTCGACATCTTGCGCAAGGTCGGCCTGCCGCGGGCGGCACCCTATTTCTTCGCATCGCTCAAGGTCGCGATCACGCTTGCCTTCGTCGGCTCCATCATCAGCGAGACGGTCGGGTCGAACGAGGGCGTCGGCTACCTGATGATCCAGGCCTCCTCGCGCTTCCAGATCCCGCTCGTCTTCGCCGCCCTGCTCGTGGTCGCGGCGATGGGGATCGCGATGTACTTCCTGTTCGCGATCCTCGAGCGGCGTATGACCTTCTGGGCAACGCGCGGCGTCGATCAGGCCTACGCGACCGGGGGCTGAGCGTGGCGGCGCCGAAGCGCTTCTGGCATGACCTGACCTCACCGGAGTTCCGCGCGCTTGACCCTGTGCGTACCGTCGCTGTTCTTCCCATCGGCGCGACGGAACAGCATGGCCCGCACCTCGCCGTCTCTGTGGACACGACGATCAACGAGGGCGTGATCGCCCGCGCTCTCGCGCTCATCCCAGATGACCTTCCCGTGCTCGTTCTCCCGACCCAGGCGATCGGCGTCTCGGTCGAGCATGCGCGGTTCCCGGGCTCGCTCTCGCTCTCGCCGGAGACGGCGATCGCGGCATGGACCGAGATCGGCGAAGCCGTCGCCGCAGCGGGTGTGCGCAAGCTCCTGCTCTTCAACTCCCATGGCGGGCAGCCCCAGGTGGCGGAGATCGTCTGCCGACGATTGCGCCTACGCCATGGCATCTTCGCCGCGACCTGCCTGTGGAACCGCCTCGCTCCGCCCACCGGCCTTGTCGCGGCGGAGGAGCTCCGCTTCGGAATCCATGCCGGGCAGGTGGAGACCGCGCTGATGCGCGCGCTCGCGCCTGACCGGGTGCGCATGGAGTGCGCGCGCGACTTCGCCAACAGCACCGCGGCCTGGGATGGCCATGCCCTGCTGCGCGCCGGCGGGGCTGTCGCCTTCGGCTGGCAGGCGGGGGACCTCAACCCGGCCGGCGCCGTCGGCGCCGCTGCAGCGGCAACAGCGGAGCTCGGCGAGGCCGTGCTCGATCGCGCCGGGCGGGCGCTCGCTGCCCTGCTCGCCGAGCTCTCCGCGCTCGATGCCGCCGCCTGGCTCGCTGATGCCGCCGATGCCTGAGCGCCCGAGCCCACGAATCGCCGCCCTGCTCGCCGAGCTTCCGGGTATCGAGGCGGAGACGGACCCGACGCTGGTGCGCCTGAAGAGCCGCGATTTCTATTGGTACAGCCCCGTTCTCAAGCCGCTGCTCGACGACAAGCGCGGCGAGGTGGTGATCCGCCCGCGCGACGAGGCCGAGCTGCTCGCCGTGCTCGCCGCCGCCCTGCGCCACCGCGTTCCCGTGGTGCCGCGCGGTGGAGGGACGGGCAACTATGGCCAGGCCGTTCCGCTCGAGGGCGGGGTGATCCTCGACATGACGGCGATGGCGCGGATCCTCGCCTTCGCGGGCGGCATAGCCGAGATCGAGGCCGGCGCGACACTCGGGCAGGTCGATGCCTGGGCGCGGGTTCAGGGGTGGGAGCTCAGGCTGTGGCCGTCGACCAAGCGCACGGCGACGGTCGGCGGCTTCGTCGGGGGCGGCGGCGCCGGCGTGGGCGGGATCGCGCACGGAACGTTGCGTGAGGCGGGCAATCTCGCTGGCGTGACGATCGCTACGATGCAGGATCCCCCGCGCCTGATGGATCTCCCCTGGGGCAGGGCGGCGGCGGTGAACCACTGCTTCGGCACAACCGGCGTGATCACCCGCGTGCGCCTGCCGCTCGCCCCGGCGATGGCCTGGCGCGACATCGCGGTGAGCTTCCCCGACTTCGCCGCCGCGGCGCGCTTCGGCCTCGCGCTCGGGCTGGCCGACGGCATCGCCAAGAAGATGTGCGCGGTGATCGACTGGCCGCTGCCGTCCTTCTTCAAGGGCCTTGCCGAGCTCCTGCCCGCGGGGCGGCCGGTCGTGCTCGCGATGGTCGGTCCCTGCGGCATCGGCGCGGTGGCCGATCTCGCCGCCGCGCATGGCGGCACGATCGAGGCCGAGCAGGACTTCGCGACCGCCGAGGCCTCCGCCGAACTCACGCCGTTCTATGAGTTCACCTGGAACCACACCACGCTGCACGTGCTCAAGCGCGACAAGGGCGTGACCTATCTGCAGTGCCTGTTCCCGCCCGGCCGCACGGTCGAGGCCGTGCTTGCGATGCGCGAGCGCTTCGCGGGCGAGGTGATGATGCACACCGAAGTCGCCCGCTTCGGCGGCGTGGTGACGATGAGCGCTCTGCCCGTGGTGCGTTGGACGACCCGCGAGCGGCTCTGGGAGATCATCGCCTGGTGCGAGGCGGAGGGGATCGCGGTGGCCAACCCGCACGTCTACACGCTCGAGGAGGGCGCGCGCTGGAAGCTCGTCGGCGCCGACCGGCTCGCCTTCAAGCACCGGGTCGATCCGCATGGGCTTCTCAATCCGGGGAAGATGACCAGCTTCCGGCCAGTCGAGGGGAATCGGGGCGAGGCGAACCGGGGCGAAGGCAAGGAGGCGGCGGCGTGAGCGGTGTCGAGGGTCTGATCGCTGCGATCGGCGACGTGCCGGTAGAGACCGACAGGGCGCTGGTGCGGCGGAAGTCGCGCGACTTCTTCTGGTACTCGCCGGTGCTGAAGCGCCAGCTCGACAAGCTCTCGGCCGAGGCTGTCGTGGCGCCGCGCGACGAGGCCGAGCTTGCCCGCGTGCTCGCCGCCGCCGTGCGCCACGCCGTGCCGGTGACGCCGCGCGGGGCGGGGACGGGCAACTACGGCCAGGCGATGCCGCTGCGCGGCGGCATCGTGCTCGACCTCGCGGCGATGGACCGCGTGCTGTGGTCGCGCCCCGGCGTTGTGCGCGCGCAGTGCGGCGCGAAGCTGATCGACATCGACACGGTGACCCGCGCCTCGGTCGGCGGCGAGCTGCGCTTCCACCCCTCGACGCGGCGCACCGCGACGATCGGCGGCTTCATCGCCGGCGGTTCCTCGGGCATCGGCTCCTGCACCTGGGGCATCCTGCGCGAGCCTGGCAACATCCTCGGGCTCAGGCTGATGACGATGGAGGCGCAGCCGCGCGTGCTCGAACTCCGCGGCCCGGACATCCAGAAGGCGAACCACGCCTACGGAACGAACGGCATCATCACCGAGGTGGAGATGCCGCTCGCCCCTGCTTGGCCCTGGGTCGACGTCATCGCCGCCTTCGCGACGCTCGCTGCGGCGGCGGCGTTCGCCGATGCCTTCACGCGGCAGGACGGGATCGCGAAGAAGCTCGTCTCGGTGATCGACGCCCCCGTGCCGCAGCGGCATTTCCGCGCCTATGACGGGCTGATTCCGGAGGGGCGCGCCGTCGTGCTGCTGATGGTCGCAGAGCCGTTCCTCGACCTCCTGCCCGCGCTCCTTGCCGCGCATGGCGGCGAGGAGCTCCACCGCTGCCGGACCGAGGAGGCGGAAGTTCCGCTCTACGAACATTCCTGGAACCACACGACCCTGCAGGCGCTGAAGACCGACCGCACCGTCACCTACCTGCAGACGCTGTTCCCCGCGCCCGACCATCTCGCCAAGGTCGCGGCGATGGCGGCGATGTTCGGCGACGAGGTGCCGATGCATCTCGAGTTCGTCCGCTTCGGCGGCACGGTCTGCTGCTTCGGGCTGCAGCTTGTGCGTTTCACCACCGAGGCGAGGCTTGCCGAGATCATCGCCGCGCACGAGAAGGCGGGCTGCCCGATCTTCAACCCTCATGCCTTCACGCTCGAGGAGGGGGGCATGAAGAAGGTTGACACACTGCAGCTCGCCTTCAAGCGCGAGGCCGACCCGCACGGCCTGCTCAACCCCGGCAAGATGCTCGCCTGGGAGAACCCCGACTGGACGCCGACGCAGTCTGTGCACCTCTACGAGAGCGCCGGCTAGCTGTCGCTGCTATGGAGGTTGTCCCTCTGGGGCTGGGTTGGTTGGCTGTGGTTGCCACCCCGTCACCCACCGCCCCGGAGCCCCGGATGGACGCCCATGAGAATGCGCGCACGACGCCGCACAGTCGA
>Ga0272446_1001380_pt1 | contig 35277 bp, 57 predicted proteins | sample YNPCB0061_FD_194587 | JGI IMG/M metagenome (GOLD analysis project Ga0272446, IMG submission 194587) | Hot spring microbial mat communities from Yellowstone National Park, WY, United States - YNP-CB-006-1 | ecosystem: Environmental > Aquatic > Thermal springs > Hot (42-90C) > Sediment | place...
TTGAAGGTCCCGGGCCGAAGGCGCTCTGGCGGTGTGGGTGGGTGGAGGAGAGGAAAGGCAGGCTAGGCGGTAGGCGGGTCGGCCAGGTCGGGGGTCTCGGGGAGACGGGCCCGATGGCGACGAGGACGCCGGGAGAGGAAGGCGTCGGCCTCGGGCCGGCGGCGCTGGCGCTCGAGGTGGGCGACAACGGTCTCCTGCGCGGAGGTCAGGAGGATCCGCTTCAGGTCGAGGAGGTTGATATCCACGCGGAAGGTCGTGCTTATCGTCTGCTCCTTGTCCGTCACGGCCCCGGTCCGGGGCGGGCGAACGCCCGCCGCCCCGGCCGGCGCCCTTTCTCTCTTCTTTCGCGGTGGAAGGAGAGGGCTAGCCCTACGCCTTCCGGGAGAACTCGCCGCCCCAGTGGTCCTTGGAGACCAGGATCTGATGCCCGCCCATCTGGGGGAAGCGATGACAGATCCCTGTCGTGGAAGGCTTGCTTCCCGGCGCGCCGGCGGCGCCGAAGAAGCGGCAGTCGCTGCAGTGCGGGGCGGCGGACGTCGGCGGCGGGCCGTAGCCCGGTGGACCGTTGCAGCAGGGGACGGCAGGGGCGTCGTAGCCCGGAAGACCGTTCTTCGAGGGGACTCCTTCTGAGGGGACGGGATGAGCGAGGAGGCCGAAGAGGGCGATGGCCTTGGGGCCCCCGTCGCCCATCAGGTGGCGGAAGACGCTGTCTTCGGCGAAGAGGGCATGGCAGGCGATAGCCTTCTCGAGAGGCGTGCCGCCCCCGACGGCGAGGAGGATCTCGATGCGAGGCTCGGGCCTGGCGCGCAGGAGGGCGCGCCAGGCGCGGTTCGAGACGGAGGCCGTGGCTCGTTGGGACAGACGCCGGCCATGGGAGGTCTCCATCGAGGGTTGGTCAGGCCTGGACGGCGAGCCGTGCGGCCTCCTCGAAGGAGAGCCAGGCTCCCCCGCAGTCCCCGGCCTGGGCCCAGGTGGCGCGCTCGGCGAGATGGACGGCCGGGGCGAGGCCGAGGGCGACGCCACGGGTGGTGGTGGTGCGACGGCCAAGGAGGGGTACGCCGCCCTGTCTGGCGATGCCGCAGGGGTGGCCGCCGCCGAGCGGGCTATGGGCGGGGCCGCCCTCGAGAAGGACGATCCCGTCGGGCCCTTCGAGGAAGTCGAGGGTGCCGGCAATCCCGTCGCGCGGGAAGTCGGCCAGCGCCTCGGCCAGGATCGGGTCTCGGGCCGCGCGGTCGAGCGTCGGCGCCGAGGGGGCCTCCGGGCCCCCCGTCTTGGCCGCGGCAAGGGCTTGAACGATCGCGTCGCGGGCATGCGACGGGGGAGGGGATCGTGCCGGAGACGGCCTCGGCCTCCTCGGGGGGGAGAGGGAGAGGATCGTGCGGGCGGGGACGGCCGGGGTCTTCGCGCGCGCGACGAGGGGGAGCCAAGGGTGGAGGTCGCCGGCGTCGAAGGGGCCGGCCTAGCCGACGGCGACTTGCTCGGCCTCGAGCCAGACATCGGTCTCCTGGGCGAGGCGGGCTTGGCCGGCGGCGAGCGCGTCGAGATCGGTGATGAGCATACCGGCGCGGGCGCCGGCGGCCATCAGGCGGCGTGCGTCGTGGCGCGAGGCGGCCTGGTCGCCCTGGAGCGCCAGACCGAGGACGATTTGGCGGAGGCGGTGAGCATGGGGATGTCTCCGAAGGCGGGATTTGGGGAACCGGGACCTTCTGAGCCCCCTGGGATCGGGCTTGTACGGTCTGGAGAAGGGGAGATGCAGACGCGGCTCCGTGGCGGGCGCCCGGAAGGGCGCCGCGGGACGCGGCGGCGGGAGGAAGGAAGGAGAAGAAAGGAGGCGCTGGTGGTCCGGCAGGAGATCGGGACCGGCAGGAGATCAGGCCGGATGGAAGAGGGCGAGGACCTCGCCGACCTTCTTGCGCGAGTCGCCGGACCCGGAGACGTTGCGCTGGACCTGGAATCGGAACGAGCAGTCCGCACCGAATCCTTCGTAGAGGGCGATGGCCTCGTCGGTGTCGTGGTTGGAGATGGCGACGGGGATGCCGGCGGCCGCGGCGTCGCGGGCGAGATTGGCGAGCAGCGTCTGCTGGGGGAGGTTGAAGCCGCCCGCGGCGTAGCTGGTGAAGGAGGCGGTGGGCGAGAGGGGGAAGTAGGGCGGATCTGCATAGACCGTGTCGCCTGGGCGGATCTCGGCGAAGGTCTGCTCGAAGCCTTGGCAGCGGAAGACGACGTCGCGGGTGCGCTCGGCGAAGGCGGCCATCTCGGCGCGGGGAAAATAGATATTTCTGTAGCGTCCGAAGGGGACGTTGAAGGCACCCTTGGCGCTGTAGCGGCAGAGGCCGTTGAAGGCGTGGCGGTTGAGATAGACGAAGATCATCGCCCGGCGGCGGTCGCCGGTGGGGAGACCGTTGAACTCCTCGCGCAGCGCGTAGAAGGCGGACTCGGTGTTTCGGGTGCCGTCGAAGAGGAGGCCTTCGGCGTCGTTGATGAAGGCCTTGCCCTCGTCGCGCAGGATTGTGTAGAGTGAGACGAGGTCGGCATTGACGTCGCAGAGCAGGGCCTCCTCGAAGGGAGAGGCGAGGAAGAGCGCGCAGGACCCCATGAAGGGCTCGACGAGACGCCGGCCGCCCTGGAGGTGGGGGGTGATGAGGGGAGCGAGGCGATGCTTGCCGCCGGCCCACTTCAGGAAGGGTCGCATACGGAAGGGATCCTCGGGGAGGCCGCGTTTCCGGAAGATATTAGGGTGGGGGGATCGGGGCGGAAGCCCTTTCCGGGGCCCCGTCCTGGGGGTGGGGAGAACGTGGGCGTTGAGGAGGATCGGCCTCCCGTCGGGGGCCTTGGCCGAGGCGAGGGCGGCAAGGGGCCCGAAGCGTCCGACGGTGCGGTTGGGCCGGGCGTGGGACTGCTGCAGGACCTCGCGGAAGTCCATGAGACGGACGATGTTGGGGCCGCCGACTTCGCTGAGCCAGGCGCGGAATGAGGGGAGGCATCTCCGGTGGAGATTCGCCTGTGTCGGCGAAGAAGTACCAGATCTCGTCGGTCTGGAGGGGGTGAAGCCAGCCGGGCGCGGGGCGTTCCTCGAGGTTGAGGCTGGGTTTGGGTTGTAATCCCGCGAGGGAATTCCCCGCCCGCGGCGGCGGGCGGGGTGTCGCGGTCGGGAGATGTTGAAATCAGGAGCCGCAGTGGTTGAGGATCCGCAGCGCCCGGAGGGCGGCGGCCAGAGCGAGCGCGAGGCCGGCGGGGGCGAGGATCCCGAGGATCGGGTCTTCGGCCCCGGCGGCGCCCGACCCCTGGGGGGTGGGCTGGTTCGCCTGCTGGAGGAGGATCTGCTGAGATGTCTGCTGGATCTGTTCGGTGGTCGTCTGGGACGGGCTCCTCGTCTTCTCCTGGTGGTTCCTGTCCAAGGAAGGTCTCTGGGGAGAGGGCCGTCCTCGGGCGGATCAGGCGGCCTGGCGCAGCGGGGGCTGGAGGAGGCTGTCCTGGATCAGGAAGAGGGAGCGGCGGTCGGCGAGGGTGCGGATCGCGAAGGGGTCGTCTTGGAGGCGCAGACGCGGCAAGGCGGGCACAGCGCACAGGACCCCGCCCGCGTGCGCTCCCCAGGCGACGGGCAGGAGGGGCGTCTTGAGCCAAGGACAGCGGATCGCGGAGAGGAGGCTGGGCAGGGTGTCGTCCGTCTCGGCCAGAGGGGCGCCGAGGCGGATGCTCCACGAGCCCGGGACCCGGGCGGCGGCGGGGCCGAGGACGAGGCGCGTCCAGTCGGTGGGGACGGACTGGTCGAGGAAGTCCTCGGTGGAGAAGGTCGCGTCCGGAGGGAGGCGGACGCGGATCCGCTGGCGCGGCGAGAGGGGGGCGGGCAGGCCGGCCTGGACGGCGCGGGCGCGGCGGACGAGGGCCTCGATGCCGGGGCGTCCGCCGAGGGCGGCGCGCAGATCGGCGCCTTGGCGCAGGCCGCGCGCCAATGCCTCGGGGGCGTGGGGGAGGGAGAGGGAGGGATGGAGGCGTCCGAGGAGGGCCTGGGGCCTGTCGAGGAGGGCGTGCTGGAAGGCGATCGCCGCGACCTCCTGGAGGTCGCTGTCGAGATCGGGGAAGAGGCCGTGGGAGAGCAGATCATGGAGGAGGAGGGGGAGGGCGGCGCGGCGCTCCTCGGAGGCCGGCCGCGGGTCGACGTTGTGGCCGGGCATCAGGGGCGCCCAGAGGCGCTGGATGCGATGGGGGGCGAGGACAATCGAGAGGGAGGGGAGCATGGGGGCCATCCTGGCGGGGGGATCCCGAGGGACCGGACGCGGGGTCGCGGTTCCTTGGGGGTCGGGGGGATCAGGCCTCGGCGAGGACGGCGGCGCGGTGGGCGTCGAGCACGATCTGCTCCGCCAGCGCCCGGTCGGGCGTCTGGGGCAGGGCGGAGGCGGCCTGGGCGGCCTCCACCTGCTCGAGGAGCGCATCGATCTCGGCGCGCACGGCCTCCGCGTCGGCCTGCCCCGTCTTGATGGCGCGGAGGTGGTCCGCGTCGGGGCGGGGCAGGGTGAGGTGGCTGGTCGAGAGGAGTTCGAGCGCCTGGCCCCCGATCCGAACCGCATGGGACAGTGCCTTCCAGTCGATGCCCTGCGCGGTCGCCGCCGCCTGGGCGCGCTTGCCGTAGCCGGCAAGGAGCGTGTTTACGAGGACGTGGGCGTCGGTCAGCGCCAGGCGCTCGGGCATCTTGCGCCCGCACACCACGAGGGCGGCGAGCACGCGGCCGTCGGCCTGCGGGAGGCTGTCGGTGGAGACGGCGTCGGGGAAGGCCTCGAGGAGGGAAAGGTGGCTCCCTTCCGCGAGGATCTGCCCCACCCGTCCTTGCCGCCCGTGGCGCTCGATGGCTTGGGCGAGCAGGTCGCGCGCGGCCTCGGCGGCACGGATCCGGTCGCCCTTGGCGCCGTAGATCGCCGCCTGGCGGCGGCAGTAGCCCACGAAGGCGGAGAGCGTGCGGGGGATGAGCACGCCGCGGGCCTCCTGGAGGCGGCGGAACACGGGCGAGGGCTCCACGAGGTGGAAGCGCTCGGGGGCGAAGAGGAGCTCCACCGCGATCGCCTGCCCCTCCAGCACCATCGCCACGAAGCGGGCGAGGGTGTGGGTGGTGGCGTCCTCGGCGCCGGGGATCTTGGGGCCGCTGAGGCCGCCGTGGCTGTCGATGCCTCGGCCGAGAAGGATCGCCCGGGCGTCGGGCACCACCACGCGCTGGGCGTCGAAGTCGGAGGTGGGGGTGTCGGTGCCGTAGAGGTGGGACCCGGCGCGGACGAGGCAGATGGTGTCCATGGGGATCTCCTGGGCGCTGCGCGGGTCCGCGCGTGATCGGCGCAGGGCCGTGCAGCGCGCGGTCTCGAAGAGGGTGCCGAACCGGTCCTGGCGGAGGACGGGACGGCAGAGGATCTGGGGCGCGCGGTGGGGGCTCGGCGTGCGGTAGCCGTGGGGGGCGCGCCCCAGGCGTCGAGGGGGGAGAGGGAAGGGGGCGGCGCCTCCGGATGGTCGCCGAAGAAGGGGACGGTCTGGACGGGGGCGCGGAGGACCTGGTAGCCGTAGGCGAGGAAGCCGCCCGCGGCAGCGACCCGAGCAGGAGCGCGGCGAAGAAGAGGTGGTCGGCGATGCGCCGGAGACGCTGAAGGCGCTGGAGGGTCATCGGGCGGCGCGGACGAGGCATTCGGGCGGGACGGCGGTGGGAGCGAGGAGAGCGGTCCCATGGGGTCCGACGACGGCGGCGAGGGAAGCGAGCATCGGGTCTCTCCGTCGGGGAAGAGGGCGGGGGAGCCGGGATTCCGGCTCCCCCGGCGCCTGGGCGAGAGTCCGTGTCCGCGCATCAGGAGGAGGGGCGGCGCGGTGTGCCGCGCCTCCTCCTGGGACCTCTTTCCCCTTCCTGGGGTCTCTCCGGCGTTGCGGCGAAGTCAGACTGCCGCCGCCTGGGAGCGCCTGCGCAGGACCTGGATTTCCTCCTCGATGGCCGCGGCGACGGCGAAGAGGTCATGGGGGGAGGCGTCGCGCACGGTGACGGCGACGTCGGTGCGCAGGACGTCGAGCCTGGCCGGCAGGGTCGGCGGGTCGTAGAGGCCGAGGCGGTGGAGAAGCCCGATGAGGCCGATCGCGAGGGCGCCGGAAAGGGCGATGCAGACGAGGAGGAAGAGCCCGAGGAAGGCGAAGGCGTCGAGGAAGGCCATGGGCGAGATCTCCAGTTTGGAGGGGGGCGGCCGGCGTCAACCGGCGGCGAGGATGGCGCGCCGGCGCTGGGCTTCGGCGGCGGCCAGCACGTCAGCGCGGTTGTTCATCGCGTCGTCCTGGTGCGCGATGGCCTTGGCGTAGGTGACCTGCAGGCCCTTGGAGAGGACGGCCTGATCGATCTGGGCGCACAGCGCCGCGATCTTCGGGTCCTTGCGCTTCCAGCCCTGGGAGAGCCAGCCGATGGCGTTCTGGCTGTCGGTGTGCAGGCGCACGCGGGTGCCGGCGGAGACGGCCTGGAGGGCGGCGAGGATCCCCTCGAGCTCCATCGCGTTGTTGGTGGTGCTGTCGGCGCCGCCGACGATCTCGCGGATGGCCTGGCCGTCGGTGAGCACGACCGCCCAGCCGCCGGGCCCCGGGTTGCCGGAGCAGGCGCCGTCGGTCCAGATGGCGATGGGAGCGGCGGCGTCGAGCGCCGGGGAGGCCGCGGCCGCCGCGGCGGCGTCGAGGTGGACGGCCTCGTGGCGCAGGACGAAGGCGAGGTCGTCGAGCGCGTCGGCGGCGGCGCGCAGGGTCTGAGCCGAAGGGGAGTCCTGGGCGGCGTCGAGGGCGGCGACGACCTGGGAACGCAGGGCCTGGATCTGGCTCATGGGAAGGATCTCCTGATCGGGGACGGAGCGTCCGGTCGTCTGGAGGACGGACGCGCCGTGGTCCCGGTCTTTCGTCGTCAGAAGAGGGGAAGAGGAAGAAAGGGAGGAGGAGGGGTGGACGACGGACGCCGACGTCCTTGGCGGGAAGGACGGCGGCAGTCGGGAGGGGCGGGGGAGAGGGGGCCTCCGGGGCCCCCGTGCGTCAGGCGAAGCGGGCCTGGGACAGCAGGCGGGAGGCGAAGCCGGGGCCCTGGACGGTGATTGTCTGGATCCGGTGGGGCGGGAAGATCTCGACCGTGTCGCCCTCGGTGTGGGTGTGGCCGTTGCGCAGGATGTAGGAGATCTGCTCGCGCGTCTTGGCCGCGGTGACCATTCTCGACCTCAAAGAGGCTGCCGTCGTCGAGATGGACGGAGAGGAGACAGATCACGGCATGGGGCGACCTGCGTCCCGCCCGGCACTCCCCGAAGGGCGCCAAGGAGCCGGTTGTCACGCCCCCGAAGCGCGTCGGGCGGTGACGGCGCGTGCCCCGAGCACGGCTCGGAGCCCCGGAACCCCACCCGTGTCGGCGGGACATGGTCGCAAGCGGGAACATAAAGGGCGCACGGACGGTCGTCAACCACATCTAGAGGCAGTTAAGCCAAACGAATGGTTGCGGGCCGGGATATCAGACGCCGGCGGTGTCCGCGCCGGGCCGGGGCTTCGGGACGGGCTCAGCCAGGCCCCAGCGGCGGGCGAAGCGCTTGGCGCCGGCGAGGTCGGTGTCGCGCGTGTAGACGCGGGGATAGCGCAGGCGCGAGCCTTCGTGCTTGAAGTCCACGGTCCAGGACAGGCGCCAGTGATCGGGCCCGATCTCACGGGCGTGGTGGTTGTAGGAGCCCTTGGAGGCGAGAGAAGACATGGGGGACACTCCTGGAGGGAGGGGTCAGCGGTAGGGGACGGAGGCGCCGGTCTCGAAGCGGAGGATCCGGAACGGAACGCCCGCCCCTTGGGCGTCGGCGAGGGCGGCGACGGCGTCGAGGATCTGGTCGTCGGTCATTGGAGATCTCCGTATGGGAGGTCAGGCCAGCCCGTTCGGGGTCCAGGCCCCGTGCGCCCAGTGCTGGTCGGTCTGGACATGCCCGCGGCGGACGTATTTCGCGACCGAGCGGCCGAAGGCGTCCATCGGGAAGGCGTCGGCGAGGCGCACGACGTAGCCTTCGCGGGTCGCGTCGTCGCGGCGCGGGACGTGGAGGGGCTCGAGCGCGCGGCGGTCGAAGGGGCCCTCGAAGAGGATCGGCGGATGGGGGACGCCGAGCGCGTCGAGCCAGCGGCGGGTGTCGTCCCAGGAGAGGCAGAGGTCCTCCGCCGTCCAGACCGAGAGGCCGAGGAGGTAGCCGGGCAGGCGCTCGTAGCGGAGGCTGTGGACGGCGGCGAGGTTCTCGGCACAGAGGCGCCAGCCCTCGGGGAGCAGGTGCGCGCGCTCGGCCCAGAATCGCTTGGCCCAGGCGCGGGAGGGGTGGTCGCGCCCGTCGGGCGAACGGGCGTGGAGGTAGCCGTCGGGATAGCAGGTGGTGTTCTCGCCGTCCATCTTCTCCGAGACGACGACGCGGCGGCCCTGGAGGACGGAGAGATCCTGGAGGACCTTGTCGTCGGAGGTGGCGCCGGGGCTCCAGGGCAGGTGGGACGTCCGGGGGTATTTGACGCGGCGGACCATGGGGAAGGTTCCTCGGGCGGGGACGGCGTCGCCGCAGATGGGGAGAGGAGGAGGGTCTGGCGGTCAGGCGGCAGGAAGGCGGCGTGCTGCCGGGCCTGGTCACGCGGCCGCAGGAACGCCCGGCCGGTCGGCAGGCGCTGGCGGGCGAGTCGCCCGCCGGCGGCCTCGATCCGTCGAGGAAGTCATGCCGAGCCGTGCGGCCAGGAGCTGCCCCTCCGGGGCGTGGGCGACGAGGAGCGGGGGCGCGTCGCCTTGGCGCTGTAGGACGATTTCCGACCATCCGCCGGCCTCGCGGGCGGCGGCGCAGGGTCCGTCCCTCGAGGATCCCGTCGTCGGGGCCGAGGGCGTGGGCAGGCAGGAGGCGGCGGATGGGCGGCGTCGGGGGATCCGGGCGTCGCCATTCCGGGGGATGGCGCAGGTCCGGGGGATGGCGCAGGGACGGGCGGGGGAGCCGGGATCCGGCTCCCCCGGGATCGGCGGAGGAGGTCCCTCGCGCCTGGCCTCAGGGGAGGGGCCAGGCGCAGAGGAGATCGGGGTCGTTGGTGCGGGCCCCGGGGCCGGGACCGGCGAGGAGGAGAAGGGCGCCGGGGGCGTGGAGGATCTGCAGCGGCTGCAGCGTCTCGCGTCCGGCGACCGTGCGCTGGAGCGCCTCCGGCAGGAAGGCCGCGAACGCCAGGCGGGCGTGGGAGGAGGTCCTGCAGACCGGATGGATCGTCCGAAGGTGGCCTTCCGGAAGCCCCTCGGCCTGCGCGCGGGCCCAAGGCAGGGCGGCGGGAGGGCCGTGGAGCCAGTGGAGGTCGGAGTCCGGCGCGATCGCGCCGAGGACGGCGCGCAGCTCCGGCTGGGGATGGAAGGCGTGCTCGCCGGCGATGCGAAGCCAAGCGCCGGGAAGGCCGAGGAGGGCGTCCTCTTCGCCGGCGACCTCGCCGCCGGCGTCCCAGGCGATGGCCGAGTCGGCCTCGGCGACGCCCTCCATCAGGGGCGAGAGGGGGCAGTGGCGCCGGGTGCGCGAGGAGCGGGCGAAGAGGACGGGGCGGGAGAGCCTGGGGCGGGCCCGGAAGGGGCGCAGCAGGTCGGGGCGCGGGACGTCGCTCACAGCGCGGCCACGCCGGGAACGCCACCGGTCCCGCGCAGGTCGGGCAGGGTCCGGGCGAGGTGGAAGGCGCGCATCAGGCGCGTCTCGTGGCGGCGCCACAGCGCGGGGCGGCCGAGGTGGCCGCCGCGGGAGGAGAGACGCCCCATCAGGGCCTCGAGGCGGCGCAGGTGTCGCTCGGTGCGGCGGATCCGGGCCTCGGGGAGCCGGGGGGCGGGGGTGGAGAGGATCTGGGCGATGGCGTCGTCGCAGAGCAGGGCGCTCATCTGGGATCTCCGGACGGTGGCGGCGGGATGGGACGCCGCCGTCCGGGGCGGGGCTTCCCCGGCCCCAAAGGGCGATCTCGGCGAGGGGGCCGGAGTCGGGGAAGAGGCAGAGCAGGACATGGCGGCTGTCGGTCGTGATGAGGACGCCGGCGACATGGCCGTGGGGCCAGGGGAGGACGTCGGCGACGGCGCGCCCGGGGATGGCGCCGCGGAGGCGCTCGATCGGGGAAGACGCGGGCGCAGCGCAAGCCCTGATCGAGGAGACGGCGGGTGACCACGGGCACGGAGTTGGCGCGGGCGATTTCGGAATTGTCCTAGAAGGGGACGAAGCCGCCGGTGCGGGAGAGGGAGAAGCCGGCGGGCCGACCTTCGAGGAGAGCGATGACCCGCAGCATGGCTGCCGCCTCGGCGCCACGCCTCAGGCGGGGTAGGGACACGGGGACCACCCGAGGGTCTCGAGGAGGGCCTGGACGTCGGCGGCGACCTCGCCCTCCCCGCCCGAGCAGTAGAAGCAGAGGTAGTCCTCGCCGCGGCCCCGAGCGTCGGCGACGATGCCCCCGGCCGAGCGCCAAGAGACGGTGAGCACGCGCCCGTCGGGGCCGGCCCAGGCCTGGTTGCACAGCGCCCGGTAGAGGCGCACGCCTCCATCCTTGTCGGCGAGGAAGGCCTGGGCGTCCGGGTGGGTCTGCAGGGCCTCCTTGAAGGCGGCCAGGCCCCCGTCGTCGCGCGGTCCGGCGTCGGCGTGGATGGCCCGGGTCCGGGCGAGGAGGCGCAGCATGCCCAGGTGGGCCAGCACCTTGTTCGGGTGCTTGGGCCGGCGCGCGGTCTTGCGCCGGGCGCGTAGCTGGGCCGACAGGGGAGCGGCCTTGGGGCGGATGCCCTTGGGAAGGCGGTCGCCGCCGAAGGCGAGGGCGGGGGAGAAGAGACGGGAGAGGGGGACGAACAGGGCCGGGACGGGCTTGCGCTGCCGCTGGGCGCGCCGCCAGGCGGGGCCGAGGACGGGGGCCCAGCGCCGGCGGAAGGAGGGGACGGGGGGAGCGCGCATTGGAGACCTCAGGGGAGCGGGGAGGGCGGGGGCGGAGGCAGGCCCGGCCCTCACCGGAAGTGGTCGAGGATCTTGGGCAGGCAGGTGTCCCAGGTGAAGAGGCGGCGCGTTTGGCAGATCGGGTGGTCGAGGTTGTAGGGCCAGGTGTAGGCGAAGGCGGCGCCGAGCGCGACCTCGGCCTCGGCGATCTTTTTCGGGCTGTCGTCGACGAGCGCGCGGGCGCCGTGGCGCAGGAGGGCCTCGGCCTTGTTGGCGTTGAGGGCGAGGATCTCGACGTCGTCGAGCGCGAAGCGCTCGAGCTGGGCCTGTCGGAGACGGATCGTCGCCGGATCGTCGCCGGGCGCGGTCACCGCGACCAGGCGCAGGCCGTGGTCGCGCAGGCGCTGGACGGCCTCTATGGCGCCGGGCATCAGGGGCAGGGCGCCCATGGCCTCGTCGGTGTTGAAGCGGCGGATGAGGGCCAGGCGGTCCTCGTAGGGCAGGTGGCCGAGGACGTCGCGGAAGTCGAAGTGGCGGGTGTCGACCAGCGGGAAGGCGGGCTCGACGCCGACGGTGCGCAGCCACGCGTCGAAGCCGGCGGACCAGTCGAGGAGGACGCCATCGACGTCGAGGGCGAGGGTGCGGCGGGCGTCGGACATGGGAGATCTCTCTTGGGGAGGATGTCGGGCGGCCGGCCTGTCCGACCAGCCGGGCCGGGCGTCGGGGGTGGAGATCGAAGCGCAAGGGAGAGAAGAGGTGGCGGTGCAGGAAGGTCTCCCGGGTGGAGAGCCAGAGGAAGACGAAGACGACGGCGAGCAGGAGGCAAGGGCGCCTCGGAGGAGCGCGTCGGTCATCCTCTGGGGTCGTTGCGTCAGGGATGGAGGGACTGGCGGCACCAGGCGGGGACGCTGCGCCGGTAGAGGTCGAACAGCCGGGAGATGTGTGCCTCGGCGGCGGCCTGAGCGAGGCGCGCATGGCCGCTGGTCTCGGGTCCGAAGCGGGAGAGGAGGCCTGGACCGCCGGCGGAGAGGACGAGGGTGATGCGGATCCCGGTGCGCGCGAGATGGCGGCGGAGCCGCCGGGCGATGGCGGCGTGAAGGAGCGATTCCCACGAGAGGACGACGAGGGCGAGGACGACGGGGATGGCGAGCGTCCAGAGGGCGGCGGAGAGGAGGTCCATGGGTGGGGTTCCTTGTTTTGGGAAGGGGAATGAATGGGGGAGATTTCCGGGAGACCTCGGGGATCCGGGTCTCCCGGAATCGCGGGGGGTGCGGTCAGGGAAGGCGGCGCAGGTGGCGGAGGTACCCTTCGATGGCCGCGCGGATGTTGGCGGCGCCGACGGGGTTCTGGCTGTGGATCTGGAAGTCCCGGCCGTCTGGGAAGGCGGGGGCGCCGTCGAGGGCCTGGTCGATCATCCGGTCGGCGAGGGTCTTGCCGGTCTCCTCCGTGCCGAGGTCGTGGTCAAAGGAGACGAAGGCGGGCCAGCCGCGGGCGGCGCGGCTTGGAGAGATCGGACGTGCCGGCATGGGGCATCGTTTGCGGGGAGGCCACCGGCGACGAGGATCTTGGCGTCGATGGGGCCGATGTGGCGGACGAAGGAGAGGAGGCGGTCGCCTTGGACGGCGACGATGGCGCGGACATGGCCTGGGAGGCGGCGGGTCTCGGCGCGCGCGAGGCGTTCATGGGCGGTCTCGGCGCGGGGGTCGTCCTCCGGAGGGGAGCCGCCGTCCTTGGGACGGCGGCGGGGGATCAGGCGGCGAAGACGCGGTGGATGTCGGGCGGCACGAAGCCGCCGTCGCGCCAGAGGCCGACCTTCTTCTTCCGTGCCCAGGCCTCGGCCTCCTTGTAGGGCTCGGGGGCGGCGCGGTCGGCGATGGCCATGCCCATCTTGACCATCGTCAGGCCGACGTCGTAGGGACCGATGCGCAGCATCGCGACGGTGCGGCCGTACTTGTCGGTCTCGAGAGGGAGGACCTCGATGCTGTCTTGGGCCTCGTCGAGGAAGCGGCGCAGCGTGGCGGTGGCGGCGCGGCCGGCGTCGGCGCCGGTGCCGAGGTGGACCTGGCCGATCTCGGGGGCATCGATGTAGGCGATGCGGATCCGCTCGCCCCGGATGACGACGGTGTCGCCATCGACGACACGCGCGTCGGCGGGGTTGGAGGCGGCGGTGGCCTGGGCGTCCTCCTCCTCGGCGGCGCCGAGGGGACTGCGGGCGAGGTGCTCGTGCAGCGGACGCAGGATCGCCCAGATGCCGGTGCCGGCGAGGATGACCGGCATGAGGGCGAGGAAGAGGAGGCCGAGAAGAATCTTGGCGGCGCCGGCCAGGAGGCGGGCGAGGACGATGGCGAAGCCGATGAACACCAGCCAGAAGAGGACGGTGAAGAGAAGGCCGACGGTTTCCATCTGTCTGTCTCCATCTTGCGGGAGCGGGGCGGTCGCTTGGGGGCCGTCCCGTTCCCGGATCGTTTCTGATCTCTAGGCGCGGGCGCGGATCTCGCGCAGGATCGGCAGGAGGAGGTTGGCCCGTCCGACGACGAAGTCGAGGAGGCGAGCGCGGTCGGGGACGGAGAGGGCGTCCCAACCGTCGCCGGCGCGCAAGGCCCCCTCGTGGAGGGCGAGGAGGGGGCCGGGGCCGTCGGCGGGCGCGTCGAGGGCGCGCAGGCGGGCTTCGGCGGCCTGGAGGACGGCGTGCCAGACGTCGGCATGGGCCTGGGGCGGGGCGGCGACGGAGAGGCTCCATCCGGCGTCGGTCTGGGAGACGATCATCTGGGGATCCTCCTGGGGCGGCGGGGTCGTGGGCCTGCCCTGCCGCCCCTCTCGTCTTGGGAAGGTCGGGGGACCTGGGCCTGCAGGTCTCCCGTGGCCAGAGGCTACGGTGCCATCTCGCGGAGGAGGTCGGCGGAGATGCGGAAGGGCTTGGCCTGGCGCGCGGCGGGCGTGAGGGGGCGGTAGAGGCGCAGGGCCGCGGCGATCTCGGGACTCCAGGCGTCGAGGCGGAAGGGGCCGGCGAGGGCGACGGCGGCGCGGGCGCGCGCGTCGATCTCGGCCTCGGAGGGCATGCGGAAGAGGTCGTCGATCGAGAGGGTCATCGGGGGCGGGTCTCGGACGGAAGGGGTCGGGCGTGGATCCGCGGCACGCCGTCTGGGGAGACGTCGGCGATGACGCAGAGGAAGCGGTTGCCGTTGGAGGCGGTGAAGGCGACGCCCGTGGCGAGGTCGCCGCCCTCGGGTCGGCCGCCGAAGAAGTCGGCGACGGCGGCGCAGACCTGCTCGGCCGGGGCGTGGCGCTGGGCGGGGGCGTCGAAGGCGATGAGAGGCTCTGGGATCATGGGCAGATCTGGACGGGGGTGTCGAGGAGGAGGCGGTAGCTGGCCTTGCCCTCGCGGACGGCCTCGACCTCGAAGGGCATGGCGGCGCCGGGACGCAAGACCGAGACGAAGAGGCGCTCGGGACGCGGGCCTGGGCGGCGATCGAGGACCTGGGCGAGGCCGCGGGCGGCGATCTCGCCGACGGTCTCGCCGCGGGCGACGACATCGGCGAAGAGGATCGCGGGCGCCGGTTGGTCGGGCATGGCGGGGCCTGCGTCGAGGCGGTCGAACTGGGAGACGGTCCAGACCTGGACGCGCGCCTCGACGGCGCGGGGGCTGGCGGACTCCTCGAACGGGCAGGCCGGGGCAGCGAGGGCGAGCATCAGGCCGAGGGTGGCGATCATCTGGGGCTCTCCGGAAGGGGGGGGCGGGCGACCTGGGGACCAGGTCACCCGGGGCTGTGGATCTCGAGGCCGCCGTCGGGATGAGGGATCAAGGCGGCCTCCGCGTTGGGGGTCCTGGGGAGGGGATGGGCGTCGAGGAGATCATCGGTCTCTTCGGAGAGACAGGGTCGTGGATTCGCTCCGTTCCCCGGCTATCAGGAAAGGAGGGGGAGGGAGGAGATCTCGACGCGGGCGTCGAGGAGGATCTCGGCGAGCGCGAGGGGCTGCGGGATCTCCTCCTTGGGAGTCAGGCCGGCCTCGGCCATGGCCTCGTGGCGGGCGACGAGCCAGGCGGCGTCGGCGGCGCGCCCGTGCGCGGTCATCGCGCCGGGGGTCTGGTGCTTGGCGCGGTAGGGGTTGCCGGGTGCGGCCTCGATAGCCTCGGGCGGGCGGGGGTTGGCCGTTTCCCAGGTCTTCAGGAAGGCCTCGCGGGCGGAGGCGTTGGCGCGGATCTGGGCGATCCTGGCCTCGAGGCCTGGCCGGGCGGCGCGGGCGGCGTCCTCGGAGAGGTGGGCGGAGACGGGCCAGGAGCGGATCTGCTGGAAGTCGCGCGAGACGAGGCAGAGGAGCCAGACGCGGGTCATGTCGGTGTCCTTCTCGACGGGAGGGCGGTGCGCCGGAAAGGGACCGCCCTCCCGCCGCCCTTCCTCGCGTCAGGCCGCAAGGCCCCCCCGTGCCGGGCGGGGGCGCCCAGAGGAGGGGGCCCTCCTCGGTCTGCAGGAACCCGATCTGCTCGGGCGACGCGGGGAGAGAGCCGATGGCCCGGAGGGCTTGGGTGAGGTGGGCGCGGGGCGCGAGCGCCGCGACGAGGGCGGGGGAGAGGCGGATCTCACCTTGCGCGACGGTTTCGCGCAGGAGCTTCGGCGTGTAGCGCGCCTTGCGCAGGCCGTCTTCCGCGGAGGCCTGCATCTTCCCGCCCGACCAGGAGGACTGGCCGCGGAGATGCCCTCAGGTCGACAGCAGTGTCTTGACGAGGACCATGTCGGCGGGGCGGGCGGCCTGGCCAGCGAGGACAGCGGCGAGGAAGGACGCGGATCCTGTCCTCGCAGGCGAGCAGGTCCGGGTCCCCCAGGCCTGCGGAGAGAGATCCGTCCGGCGCGTCTTGGGCACGGGCGTGCCGGCGACGGCCTGGGCGCCGTGGGCGGCGGCCAGGAGGCGGAAGGACGCTGGCTTGCTGGCCGCGGGATGGGCGGACAGGCGTAGCGCCGTCCGCCCGTTGGGGGGGGGGCCGAGAGGACGCGATGGAGGAGCCCATCGCGGTCCGTCTCGACAAGCGAGAGCGTCGAGGTGGCGTCGGGGATCAGCGCGTCCACCGGTCGAGGCTCCGGAGATCCTTGAGGAGTTGGCGGCGCAGGCCTTCCTTCGGCGCCCAGTCGGCGGCGTCGAAGGCGCTCAGGAGGCGCTGTTTGGCCGCTTCCGCCCAGGCGGCGGCCGCGAGGCGGTCGTGGCCGCTCTGGGCGCGCTTCGGAGGCTCGGGAAAGACGGTGATGCGTCGGACGTCGACGGGGCGGAAGAAATCGACGATCGCCTCGGGCAGGCGACGCGTCTTGGGGCGCTCCTTGGCGTTGCCCGAGGAGAGTTCGAGCGACCAGGTGCTGTCGGAGAGGGAGAGGACGATCCGGCCGCAGGAGAGGCGCTCCGTCCAGACGCTCATCGTGGCGAGGCTCCAGGCCTCGCCGGCGGCCTCGAGCGCGGCGTAGGCCGGCTGGTTGCGCTCGGGGCGCTGGTGGTCGAGGAGGCGGCCGAGGAGGCCCGGGATCTCGTCCTCGGCGGGATAGGGCAGCTGGACGCGGGCGATGAGGGGGACGGCCTTGACGTTGAGGCGGACCTGGCCATCGACGTGGTAGGGCTCGAGGACGTGCCCGACGAGGCTCATGGCGGTAGGCTTGCCCGGCGCTTGGGCGCAGGTGGGGACGACGAGGAGGCTGTCGCCCTGGGGGTTCTGCCATCTCCAGGCGTCGCGCCCGTCGTGCCGAACGGTGTCTTGGAAGGTCCAGGGGCCGGGGAGGTCGCGGTTGGTCATGGGAAGGGTTCCCTGGTCGTCGGGGCGAGGGCGGCGTCGGCGGAGGGGACGGCGGCGCCCTCGGCTCAGCGTCCGCGGTTGGCGCGGCGCCAGTCCTCGGGGCGCTCGAAGGCGCCCGCCCAGATCCCCCGCCGGGCGGCGCGGGCCTCCTGCTCATAGGCCAGGTAGCGGCGGTCGATGTAGGCGACGGCGGCGCCGCGGCGGACCATCTCGGCGTTGAGGTCGATCCCGGCGGCGGTGCAGACGGCCAGGCCCCGGCGGTAGCGATCCTCGCGCTCGATGGTGCAGGAGACGGGACGGCCGGCGATCATCTCGGCCAAGGCGGCGCGGGCGCGCTCGCCGCAGGGGTAGGGGGCCCCTTGGGCGTCGCGGCAGGCCTGACCGCTCTCGGGGGCGTCGATGCCAAGCAGCCGGATCCGGGTCCCCTGGAGATCAAGCGTGTCGCCGTCGATGACGCGCGCCGTCCCCGAGAGGATCTGCTGGGCCTGCGCGGGCGGGACGGAGAGGAGGAGGACGAGGGCGGTCAGAAGGATGCGCATCGGGATCTCCGGAGGCGGAGGGAGAGAAGGAGAAGAGGGCGGACGGACGGCCTCCCCGCCCGCGCGGCGGCGGGGCGGGGAGCCGTGGGATCAGGCGGTCAGGAGGCGATGGACGCGCGCGCGCGGACCGGCGCCGGACACCAGGACGAGGACGCGGCCGCGGCGGTGGAGGCTGACGTCGCGGTCCTCGGGGAGAATGGGGGCGAGGCCGCTCCAGGGCGCGAGCGCGAGGCGCTCGTGGGCGGTGAGGTCCTGGGCCTGGAGGCGGACGTCGGCTCCGAGGGCGCGGGCGGCGCCGCGCAGCAGGGCGATGGCGCCCTCGCCCATCTCGAGGAGATCCCCCTTTGCGCCGCAGCGGGCGGCGGTGCGGACGGGGCGCCCGTCGTGGAGGAGGGCGGCGACGCCGCCGCGGGCCGTGCCGTGCCACGCCCCCGGGGCCAGGTCGAGCAGCAGGTCGAGGACGCGGCGGTGGGAGCGCTGGCCACCGGGGAGGTGGCGGACCTCGCATTCGATGTCGTCGGAGCGCCGCACCTCGGGCGGCGGCGGGCCGTCGGCGGAGGAGGCGGCAAGGAGCGCGCGCAGGACGGCGCCCGCCGGATCCGCGGGCCGCCGCCTCACGGGCGGTCGCGGTCCGGCCGCGGCGCGGGACCGGGGAAGGGACCGTCGTCGGCGGGGACCTCGGGCATCGGCAGCGAGGCGCGGTGGCAGAGCGGGATTGCGAGCGCCTTGACGGTCGCGTCGTAGTCGAGCGCGGCCAGCGCCTTTTCGAGGGCCAGGCGGGGCCAGAAGGGCATCTGCCCGGGAGCGGCGGTGAGCATGCGGTAGTCGGCGCGCTCGGGGTGGAGGTTCTCCATCGCGCCGAAGTGCATCAGGCGCAGCAGGCCCTCGCCCTTCGGTCCGTGCCAGAGGACCAGCCGATGGCGGGCGCAGACGATGATGCCGATCTCGTCCGTCATGGTCGGTCTCCTGGTACGGGGGGCGGAGAACTCTTGGAAGGAAGATGGGGGCGGAGGGGCCCTTTCGTCAGACCCCCCGTCCGACGAGGGGCCGGCCGGCGTCGAAGGCCGCGATCGCCCAGCGCGGGCGGGCCAGGAGGGTCTGCGCCTGGGCGACCTCGGATCCGCAGGTCGCCGGCGTCGTGGAGGTGGCGACGAGGGTCCTGGCTTGTTTCGCCAGGGCCTTGAGGGTCCGGCGGCCTGCGCGCCAGACGGCGACGCGGCGGGCGCCCTCACGCCGATCCGCGGCGGGGGGGCGGTTGGATGGCCGCGGGAGGAGCGGCGAGGCGTCGCCGTGGCGGGCGGCGTCGCGGCGCCCTGTGTCAGGGAGCGGCCCGTGCAGGGCAGGAGGGCACGCGCGGGTCAGGCCTCGACGGTGTCGAGGACCTCGCCTTCGAGCACGGGCGTGGACGCGTCGCCATAGCGCACGATGCGTCCGCGCCAGAGGAACTCTCCGGCGGGAAGGGCCGGGTGCCCGGGCAGGCGCACGGAGAGCCAGCCCTGGTCGGCGAGGGCGTCCGGCCGCACGCGCAGCGAGGTGAAGGGGCGTCCCTCGGAATCGAAGCACGGGGTCGCGTCGCGCGCGCGGAGGCACAGCGCCCGGCCGGTGCAGACGCGGTGCGGCAGGGAGAGCAGCGCCTCGGCGGCGTCGATGGTCTCGAGCCCGCGCAGCAGGGCCGTCGTCTCCTCCGCCGACAGCGCCGGGAGGTCGTAGGCGACGAGGCGCGTCTCCCAGGGCAGGGCGTCCTGCATCCGCTGCGCCTGCACGAGGGCGTGCAGGCCGAGCCCGTGCAGCAGGACGGCGCCGGCGTGCGGGTCGAGGAGGACGTGCAGCGTCGCCTCGGGGGCGCCCCCGCGCGGGGACTGCCAGCGGCCGTCGGCGGTGATGCGGTAGGGCATCTCTCTCTCCTCTGGAAATCTCGATGGATGGACGCGGGGCCGGAAGGCGTCCCCGCGTCGTCCGCGCCACCAGGCGGCCCGGAACGACGTGGCGATCTCCGGAACGGGCAGGAAGGGGGCATTTTCGCCGCCGCCGACGGCTTTGTTGGCCATGGCGCGTCGGGCTCCGCTGGAGGGAGGGGCATCGAGGATGGCTCAGCGGGCGCTGTCGAGGAGGATGCCGATGCGCTGGCGCAGGCGCAGCGCGATGCGTCCTTGGGCGCGGCGGCAGAACCGCTGCTCCTTGGGCAGGGCCTCGACCTCTTCGCCGGCGTCCTCGAGCAGGGAGGCGATCTTGGGGAGCAGGATGCGGGCGTGGCGGGCGGCGTGGGGCGGCAGGCGGAACCATTCGCGGCCGCCTTGGCGCCAGGGACAGATGGCTTCGACGGCGACGTCCTCGATTTGCTTGGCGCGCGGGCTGAGGCGGGCCGAGAGGTAGAGGCGCGTCTCGGCCTCGGCCGGGTAGTGGCGCGAGATCGTGTGCTCGAGGCGGGAGGTGAAGCCGACCTTGAGGCGCTCCTCGGCGTCCGGGGAGGGGGCGCAGAGGTAGGCGTAGGCGGTGTCGGCGAAGCCGCCGATCTCGGGCTCGACCCCGTCGGGGACGCGTTCTTCGTGGCCGGGGCAGGCGAGGTGGTAGGCGCGCTGGGCCTTTCCGTTGCGCTGCCACCGTTCGGTGCCGAGGAAGGAGATCCGGCCGGCGTCGAGCAGTTCGCGCGCGAGGGTGCGGAAGGCGGCGATGGTGGCGCCGGGGAAGATGCGGCTGACGTGGCGGTCCTCGACGCGGAGGTGGCCGCCTTCGGCGGCGATGGCGGCGAGCAGCCGGTCGGCGGCGAGGGACATGGGGGGCTCTGTCTGGGTGGCGGGCGGGGGACTTGGCTCTCAGGTCCCCCGGGGCGGGACGGCTGGGGGCCGTGGGCCTTAGGCGCGGCGGGCCGGCGTTGCGTCGGCGCGACGGCGGTGGGCGGTCGTGCGGAAGGGCATGGGGCAGGCGGGGTCGGCCTGGATCGCCGCGAGGAGGGCGTCTTGCTGTCCGGCGAGCCAGGGCGCGGCGAGGGGGAGGGCGGAGACGATCTCGGCGAGGGAGGCGCGCCAGGGGACGGTCCGGATCTGGTCGGCGGTGGCGTGTCCGGGGATCTCGAGGTGGCGGTCGCCGAGGAGGTGGCGGATCTTGGCGATGGCGGTGCCGTCGCGGTAGAGGGAGAGCGAGACGCCGGCGCCGTCGTGGCCGCACGGGACGGGACGGATCTCGACGAGGCCGCAGGCGTGGCGGCCTTGGACGGGATCGAGATAGATCGAGAAGGTCATCGGGATTGTCTCCATCTTGGAGCCTGCCGGGGCGGCGGAAGGTCCGCGCCCCGGCGGGGTCTCCCCCTTCCCTTCCGTCAGGTGGCGGGCTGGGGTCCGTGGAGGCGCTGGGCGGCGGCGGCGAGGATGCCTGGGAGGCCGAGGGCCTGGTCGAGGAGGCGCGCGAGGCGGCGGTTGGGACGGGCCTGGGGGCGCAGCGCCTGGAGAGTGGGCGCGAGGGCCTTGGGCGGCAGGCCGCGCAGGTGGAGGCAGGCCAGCGCGGCGGCGGCGGAGCGGGAGACGCCGGCATGGCAGTGGATCGCGACCCGTCCGGCGGGAGCGGCGAGGAAGGCGGCGATGAGGGTGGCGTGGGCGGCAGTGGGGGATCCGGGGCTGTCGTCCTCGACGTCCTCCATCCGCAGCACGAGCTGCGCGCCGTCGAAGCGCGGTGCCTCCTGGCCGGGGGAGAGCAGCGACAGGACGGCGTCGGGGCGGAAGACGCGGGCGCGGACGACCTCGCCGAGGCCGAAGACGAGGAGGCCGGTGGGGATGTCGCAGGGCATGGAGGGGGTCCGGGACGCGGGAGGGGGCGGGAGATGGGCGCGCATGAAGGGCGTCTCCGTCGGAGGGGAGCGGGTGTCGGGAGGAGCGGGACGGAGGACCGGGACCGCCCGGTCCCCCGGGATCGGGGCTCAGGCCCGGGCGAGGAGGTCGAGGAGGTCGAGGTCGGCGTCCTCGAGGACGGCCGTGCCCGCGCCCGGCGTCTGCGCGGCGGCGCGCAGGCGGTCGCGCAGCGCGGCGGCGGAGAGCAGGGTCGTGAGCGGCAGGGCGCTGCGCCGCGACCGAGAGGCGGCGTCGTGGCGCTGGAGGTGGTGGTCGAGATGGTCGGCCATCGCGATCGGGTCGAGGACGGGAAGGCGCATGGGGAGGGATCCTGGAAGGGCGGTCCGGGGGTCGTCTTGCTCCCCCGGGACCGCCTGGGGGATCAGCGGAGGGGAAGGGCGCGCGCCGCGGCGCGGCGCGCGGCGAGGTGGGCGAGGGCGACGAGGAAGGCACTGCGGTTGGTCTCGAAGGCGAAGCGCGCGTGCGCGCTGGCGCAGGCCGCCTCGAGGTGGCGCTCGTGGATCCAGTCGAGCGTGATCCTGGGGTTGGGCAGGCGGCGTCCACCGGCGTCGTCCCAGGCCACCAGGCGCCCTCGTTGGGGCGCTTGACGCCGGCGAGGTCGTCGGTGCTCCTGAGGGTTCCGTCAGCGTGGCGGCGGTGGCGGTGCGAGGGCGTCGAGGACGGCCAGCGCCTCTTCGAGGGGGGCGGTCGGCGTCGGGTCCGGCGTGTCGGCGGCGCGGCGGAAGGTCATGCCGCCGACGAGGATCCGTCCGGCGAAGGGATCGACGGCCATGGGGGTTGCTGTGATCGGCGCCGGGGCGGGGGGGGGCGGCGAGGGAAGTCCGGCGGCAGGCCGGCAGTTGGGCTCGGCGATGGGCTGGAGCGATTCGGGGACGTCCTGAGCGATGGCGAGCGCGATGTGGCGCGAGAGGGTCTTGCCGAGGGCGTCGTCGGGCAGGGGGGCTGGGCCGCGGGAGACGGCGAGGGTGCGGCCGTCGCCGTCGAGCAGGAGCCGCCACGGCCCGATCTGGGCGATCGCGGGGCGTCGGGCCTCGGGCCAGCGGCGCGTGATGGCCGCCGGCGTCGATTCGCGCGCCGGCACGAGGTGGGCGGCGGGCGCCGCGCGGGCGGAGGCGGAGACGCGATCCTCGCCTGGGACCCAGACGGCGTCCCCGTGCCATCCAGGGACGGGGAGGGGCGCGTCGCGGGCATCCCATGCCGGGTCGGCGTGGCGGAGGAGCCTGCGGAGGCGCCCGTGCGGCGACCGGCGGTCGGGGCGCAGGCGGATCGGCAGCCGGATGGTGGCGCCGGCGAGGAAGAGGACGGCGCCTGCGGCGCTGTTCTACGGCGAGAGGGGAAGCAGGAGGCAGAGGGGGCCGGGGAGCATGGCGGGCAGGAGGCCGCAGAGGAGGCCCGGGAGGGAGCGGTGGAAGCGCGCGCGCACGATCTGGCGTTCGAGGGCGGCGCAGATCTCGGCCAGGCGGCGGACGAGAGGCAACGCCGTAGCCTCAGGCCGGGAGCGCGGCGTCGGCCTCGGGCGCGTCCTGGGCCTCAGGGGCTGGATCGTCGCGCAGCAGCCATGTGCCGAGGGAGCCGGGAAGGACGAGGTTGAGGAGGCCCTCGAGGGCGAGAAGGAGGTCGAGGAGGGCGAGGGCGGCGAGGATCTCGCTCGTCGGTCAGCTCCGCAGGATGAGGACGCCGAGGAGGATCGGCAGGGCGGCGATCAGGATCAGCAGCGAGGTGCCGACGTCCTGGAGGAAGGGCAGGATCTCCATCTTGGTCTCCCGAGATCTGGGGGTGCGTCCGTGCGTCGGCGACGGGCGCGCCCCCGGTGGTTGTTCCCTTCAGCCTGGCGCGCGGTGGGCGTCGGGCGGCGGCGGTTCGGCGAGGGCGCGCTGGACGGCGCGGTCGTTCGCGGCGGCCATGTCGGCGAGGAAGGCGCCGAGGGCGTGGCGCCGCGGGCATTGTGGACGACCTGCTGGCCGAGCGAGACGCCGACCTTGAAGGGTCCGGCGAGGGAGGCGGAGACAGCGGTCCAGGCGTCGGCGTCACCCTCGCCCGCCTGGGCGACGGCGCGATCGAGCCGACGGGCCATGTCCTCGAGGAGGGCGGAGAGGTGGCCCGATTCGGCCGGCTCATGGACGACGGAGAGGCCGAAGGGCGCCGCGATCCGGAATCGCCCGACGGCCGGTCGGGCGATGTCCGACCAGATCCGGGCCGGGCCTGGGGAGGCGTCGGGGATGGCCTGGGGCATCGGAGGCCTCTCCCGGGGCTCAATTGTCGTAGGCGATGAGCAGGCGCCACGCCTCCGGATCGGAGACGGGCAGCAGCTCCGTCGCCCGTCGGGCGCGCTCGAGACGCTGGTGCCGGCTCTCCGCCCCGGCGAGGTCGGCGAAGGTCCGGCCCTCGTCGGGGTCGATGATGTAGGGGGGCAGGATCTCGCGCAGGGCCTCGGGGGTGGCCATCAGCGCCACGGCCGCCTTGGCGAAGACCTGGACGGCCTTGCGGGCGCGGGGCTTGGCGAGCCGCAGGAGGGTGGCGCCGGGCAGCCAGCCGTGGCTGTGGAGATCGACGTCGTCCTCGAAGGCCTGCCGGGCGTGGGCGGAGGCGTCCTCGGGCAGGCCGTCATGGGCGAGCGGGCCTTGCGGGCCCGGGTTGCCCCGCACGCCCGAGAGGGCGGCGAAGAGATCGTAGTCGCGGTTCGTCATGACCATCGCAGGCGAGGTCCAGCTGCCCTCGCCGTAGGGGGTCTTCCAGTCGTGGTCACGGCTGTAGAACCGCGACTTGGAGTAGGTGGCCTCCCAGAGGCCGTCGGGGTGGCGGCGCTCGAGGATCCAGTGGATGTCGCAGCCCATCGGAGGAGGGTCCTTCGGTCGGGGATCAGGGACGGTAGGCGAGCAGGAGGCGCCAGGAGTCGGGGGCGTCGGGGGACGGCAGATCCGCGCCGCGCGCCTCTCGGACGGGGCGGGCGCGCGCTCTCGGTCTGCTGGAAGTCGGCATAGACGATCGCCGGCCCTCCAGGGAGGGGGCGGCGAGGGGGATGGCCGAGAGCGGGGATGCGAGGAGGAGCGAACAGTGGCGTCGGGGTCCTGGGGATGGAGGCCGAGGCGGGCAAAGGGGCAGGCGTCGCTCATGCGGGATCGACCCCGAGGGCCTGGGCGGTGGCGGTCAGGCTGAGGATGCAGTCTATGGGGCGGTCTCTCCGGGGACGGCGGCGAGGGCGGCGTAGAGGAGGTGGATCTCGCCGGGCAGGAGGCAGGCGCCGTCGCGGTCGGCCAGGACGAGGGTGCGGCGGCGCAGGAGGTTGCCGGGCCGGAGATCGGGCGGGCGGCGGAGGATTCCGGGCAGCGGAGCGGTGAGCGCGACGAGGCCGGGCTGGTCGGGGTGGTGATGGACGGTGGCATGGTGGCCGAAGGCGAGGGGGCGCCGGCCAAGGAGGGAGATGTGGACGAGGACGGCGTCGAGATCTTCGCCGACGCGGCGGATCCCGAAGGAGGCGAGGGTGGGTTTCAAGGGGGGATTTCCGGATCTCGGGGGCCGCCGGCCCGCGCCTGGGGCGCGGCGGGCTGGCGGTCGGGTCCGGGGGTCGGAAGATCGGGGGACCTCGCGGTCCCCCGTCGTCTCAGAGGGAGACGTGTCCGCGGATCGCCAAGGCGAGGAGGTCGGGGGACAGGCGCAGGCGTCGCGCCTGGACAGCGCGGTCGCCGGGGAAGGCGCGCGCGAGGGTCCGAGTGGAGCCTGGCGGGGCGAGGAGGGCGAGGGCGAGGCCGTGGGCCTCGGGAGCGGTCTCGACGCTGGCCCAGGCGTCCTGGGCGCAGATGCGCATCCGATCCGCGTCCTGGGGCCGCTCGGCGCGCAGGGCGAGGAGCAGCGCGGTGAGGAGGCGTCGGTCGTCGATGGGAAGGGACTCGGCGAGGGAGAGGCGCCAGATGCCGCCCCGCAGGAGCTCGAGCATGGCCTCGCAGCGCTCGCGGGCAGGGAGGAAGGGATCCTCGCGGATCTCGACGCCGAGATCGTGGGCGAGGAGATCGAGATCGACGGAAAGGGTGGCGCCTTCGGCCGCCGCGAGGTGGCGTGCGAGGTGGAGGCGCAGGTCGGCGAGGGGGGGAACGGTGGGGACCGGATCATGGCGCGGGGGCTTCCGGTCTAGGCCGAAGAGGCGCAGGAGATGGCGGCGGGCGGCGCGGGCGCGCAGGCTGGAAAGGAACGACATGGCGGCTGGTGCCTCCCAAGGTGTCTCGGAAGTTTGACAGAAGGTGGCACGGGACGGGGCACATGCAAGCGGATCCGCGACGGCCCCGCGGGAGGGGCCGTCGTTGGTCGGCGGAGGATGGGAGGGAGAAGGGGGTCGGAAGGGGTTCAGAAGCGCTTGCCGGTGCCGGGGTTCGTGCCGGGAATGGGGCTGATGGCGGGTCCGGAGGGGCGGGCGCGGAGGTGCCTTGGGCGCGGTCGATGCGCTGGACGAAGGCATCGGTGGCGCGGTCGGTGCCTTCGAGGCCGAAGCGCCAGGTGGGCTAGGCGGATCCGGGGAAGGCGATCTCCGTGCGCGGGCCCTGGCGCCAGGCGCGCTCCCGGGCGGCGATGTCACGGTTGGCGATGAGGATCTCGAGCGGGCGCGGCTAGAGGGGCCGTCCCCGGACGGTCCAGGTGTGGATCCCGTCAATTCCGACGCGGACGGGCAGGCTGCCGCCGGGCTGGATCTGCCGCGGCATTATGGCCCAACCAAAGGTTGAGCGGGCGAAGATCGGCCTGCGAGGCCAATCTCCCGACAATGCGTTCGACAGATCCGCCATTCTGCCCCCCCCCGGGATCCCCAGGCCAGAGGCCGATCTCAGGCCATGGGCCCCTTTGTTGGGGTGATAGGCCCGTAGGACGTTCTGGATCAGGCAAGTTCCTGGAGGAGCTTCTGCCGGAGCCGGCGCACGACGTCGAGGGGGTCCTCGACGACGATGCAGAAGGAGTCGTCGCCGCCTTGGATGTGGCGGACGAAGAAGCGGTGGCCGGGGCCGTCCTCGGGACCCTCGATGAGGCCGTTGATGGCGAGGTCGGGCAGCGCGGCGAGGGCGCGATCGCGGGCGTGGCGGGGGTGGTCGCTCGAGTCTGGCTCGGGACGGTCCTCCGTGTCGAGGAAGTCGTCCTCGCCGTCGGTGGCGATGTCGGCGACGGGGCGGTGGCCGGGGGCCTGGGCGAACCAGCCGGGCAGGGCGGCGAGGAGGGTGCCGGTGCTGGTGGAGCCGCCGCCGGGGACGAGGGAGGCGACGGCGTCGGCAAGGCGGGCGATGTCTTGGGCGGAGCGGAGATCGCGCCAGGCGAGGACGTCGGTGGGGGCGAAGCTCCAGGAGGCGGCCATGGCGCGGACGCCGCGGCGCAGGATCGCCTCGACGACGGCGGGGTGGCGCAGCGCCTCGCGGTGGGCGTCGACCATGCGGCGCCAGGCGTCGGACTGGCGGGAGGTGGAGCCCGAGCCGTCGAGGGCGAGCACGAGCGCGACGGGGGGCGGCGGCGCCGCCCGGGCGGGACGGAGCGTCAGGAGCGCGGGGGCGGCGAGGAGGAGGCGGCGGTGCATGGGGGGCGCTCCGGACGGGGGAGGAGGAGGAGGTCGGGGCCGCCGCGGCCGATGCCGGGCAGGAGGAGCACGATCGCGCCGGGCAGCGGACGGAGGCGGATCCGCCCCTCGGGCCCGGGGGCGGCGGCTTGGAGCGCGGCGACGGCCTCGGCGCAGAGGCCGATGCGCAGGCGCTGGTGGGAGGAGAGGACGGCGCGCGGGGGGAGGGCGAGCTCGTCGGGGCCGAGGGCGTCGAGGAGGTGGGCGACGGGCGGGGCGGGGAGGGGGCGCTGGGGGAGCGGGTCGGGCCAGGGCGCGCGGGCGTCGCCTTGGACGTGGCAGGCGCCGTCGGGCGCGAGATGGACGGCGATGCCGGGGGCGGCGGCCCAGCCGCCGGCGGGCAGCGGCAGGTCGGCGCCGGTGCGCAGGGCCTTGGCGAGGGCGGGCAGGGCGGCCAGCGCCGTCTCGGCGGGGCCGAGCGGCGGGAGGACGCGATGGAGGTGGGCGAGGTGGTCGGCGAGCGTGTGGAGCGTCTCGGAGGGGATCGCGAGCGGGGGGTGGCCGCGGACGGCGCCGTCGAGGGCGAGGAGAGCGGATCCGGCGTGGGCGTGCAGGTGGAGCCCGGGCGGCATGGCGTCGGCGAGGCGGGCGAGGGCGGGGAAGGGATCGGCAGCGCGCCGGCGGGGCCGTCGGAGGCGGGGGGAGGGGGTCGAGAGGGCGCGCACCTGCCCGAGGTAGGCCGAGACGCGCGGATCGCGCGCCAGGGCGCGCAGAGGGAGGGGGCCGGCGGCGTCGAGGAGGTGCTCGACCTCGAGGATCACGGCCATCTTGCGCGCGGCCGAGGCGCGGGGGTGGCGCAGGCGGCGGGTGGCGCGCTCGAGGAGTTCGGGGAGGTCCTCGACGGGGGGCAGGGTCGGCAGGGCCGCGGGTGCGGGGCGGGGCCCGGGGAGATCGGGGGTCGGATCGGGCAGCAGCGCGCGGCCGCCGGCGCGGGGGCGCGGGATGGGCGGGGCGGGCGTCTGGGGCAGGAGCAGGGAGGGAGCGGGGAGGAGGTCGGCGAGGAGGGCGTCCCCGCGGGGGTCGTCGGCGAGGCGGCGGCAGAGCGCCTCGAGGGACCAGGCGGCCAGCGCCGCGGCGGGGGGGACGCGTCCGTCGCCGAGGGCGTGGAGGAGATCGCAGAGGTAGGCGGGGCGGCGGGAACGCGGCGTCCAGGCGACCTCGGCGATCTCGAGGCGCTGGTGGATGAGGGCGTCGGCGGCGAGGCGGACGCGGCGGGACGGATGGCCGGCCGCGCGGAGCGCCGCGAGGCGCCGGGGCGGGGCGAGGACCCAGCGCAGCAGGCGCTCGGCGTCCGCCGGCCCGTGGTCGGCGAGGAGGGCGAGCGCGGAGGCCGCCTCGGGATGGCGCAGCGCGAGATCGACCGGGAGAGGGCCGGGGGTCATCTTGGAGACAATGGGCCCCGCGCGGCGTCCGTCCAGGCGTCGTGGAGGCGCTGGAGGGCCTGGACGGGATCGGGATCCAGCAGCGCCCGGTCGAGCGCGGCCAAGTCGTCGACATGGGCGAGGCGGCCGTGCGCGGTCTGCTGGGCCAGATGGCGGACCTGCGGCGAGAGGGGGGAGAGGAGCGAAGAGGGCGTCGAGGGCGGCCTCGGGATCCGGATCTCCGAGCGCCGCCGAGAGAGCGAGCCGATCGGTCTCGGCCTCGAGGCGGGCGTGGCCCGAGAGGATGGCCGGAGGGAAGGCATGCTCCGAGAAGGGGCCGGCGACCTCTCGGGGGGCCTGGATCCGCAGGTCCGCGATGCGGGCGCGCAGCGCCGCGTCGGTCGCCTTGGAGAGGCCGAGGAAGAGCGTCTTCTGGCCGTTGGGCACGACGGCGATGAGCCAGCTCTCGCCGGCGTCCGGCACCCCGAGGCGCCCGAGTGGAAGGAGCCCGGACGCTCGGCGGGAAGGCGCTGGCGCATCGCCGCCGTGAGGGCGGCGAGGAGGTGGTGGCGCGGGTCGGCGGAAGGGGTCGGCCTCATCCGCGATCCAAGTCGATGGGAAGCGGCAGGGCGTCGAGGCGGGCCGGCGTCGGGTCGGAGCCGGTGAAGGGGAGGGGCTCGACGACGGCGCGGCAGACGAGGCGGCCCTCCGCGCCGACGGCCGCGAGGCCGAGGGCGGCGGCGCAGGCGGCGCGGGTGGAGAAGCGGGGCGCGTCGTCGGGGAGGGGGGCGCCGAGGGGCAGCGGCGCGGTGAGCACGCTCTGCTCACGCATTGCCTCGAGGGAACGGCGCAGGCGGTCGGCCTCGCGCTGGGCGGCGCGCTCGGCGGCCGCCGCGGCGCGCCCGACGGGGGTCTCTGCGGGGACGGAAAGGGGCAGCAGGAGCAGCGCCGACAGGAGGACGGGGAAGGCGAGGCGGGATCTCATGGAGGATCTCCGGATCCGAGGACGGCGGCCACGAAGGCGGCCGGATCTGGGTGCGCCGCGCGGGCGGCCTCCAGGCGGTCGGCCTGCCGCGCGGCCTCCAGGCGCTCGTGGGCGGAGAGCTCGGGCTGGAAGAGGAGGTGGGGGGCGGCGGGGGGCAGGAGGCGTCCGTGGATCCGCACCCGGATCGCCTCGAGCAAGACAGCGTAGGGGAGATGCTCGATGGCGGGGCTGTCGAGGAGGGGCATCCCGGCGCCGTGCTGCATCAGCAGCACCGGCAGGGAGGCATGAGGACCGGGGACGTCGAGATGGAAGGGGAGCCCCGGCAGCAGGGCGGGCAGGCCACGCGCGGCGAGGCGCCGTGCGGTGCGCCGGCCGAGCTCGGCGACGCCGGCCAGCGCCGCCATCGCTGACGCCCCGGTGGCGCGCGCCAGCGCCCGGCGGAGATCCTCGGGCGCGGGGAGATCCGGGCTGCCGGGGGGCCGCGGGAGGTCGCCGAGGTCGAGGAGCGCGGGGCCGCGGATCCGTGCGGCCGCGCCGGCCGGTAGGAGATCGTCCTGGTGGGGCCGCCCCGAGAGCGGCCAGGCGGGCAGGCCGTGGGCGGATTCCGCGACGAGGACGAGCCCGTCGGCTTCGAGGAGGACCGCGGTCTCCTCCCGCCAGGCCGGGTCGGCGGGGAGGGGGCGCATCAGGCCCGGGCGGCGGCAAGGAGGGCGGGGGGCACGCGCAGGCGGCGCGCCATCCCCTCGAGGTCGCCGCCGTGGATCCGCCGCGCCTCGGCGACGGCGCCCTCCGGCAGCAGGATCCGCAGGAGCGGATGCCGCGGCGCCTCGAGCACGGCGCGCGCGAGGACCCGGGCATTGGGGATCTCGCAGTGGTTCGCCCGCGGGGGAGCGGCACGGCGCTCGATGGCCCAGGCCAGCGCGGCGCGGGCGGGGAGGCCGGCGAGGTCGGCGTCGAGCAGGAGCGACCAGAGGCCGTCGGGGCGCCGCGCGAGGCGGACCTCGGCGCCGATCTGGGCGGCGAGGCCCTCCTCCTCCCGCACGACGACGCCCATGCGGCGCAGGGTCTCGGCGAGATCGGGGCTCTGGCCGCGCTTGGCGGCGAAGGCGAGGGAATTCGCCAGGACGCGGGGCGCGTCCGCGTCCGTGCAGGGCCAAGGAGATTCTCCCCCGAGCGTGCGCCGGATCTCGAGGCGCTCGATCAGGCGCCGCTGGCGGCGCCGCATCCGCAGGCGATCCCAGGCGGCGGCGAGGCGGGCGAGGAGAGGCATCGCGGTTCCCTCAGGAGCCCTGGACGAGCCGGGCGCTGCGGCGGACGGGATCGACCTCGAGGACGAGGTCGGGGTCGAAGCGCGGGTTCTCCCGCGGATGGTAGCCGGCGGGGTTGCAGACCACGAGGCAGCCGGCATGGCGGTAGGCGAAGGCGCTGTGGGTGTGGCCATGCACCCACGCCGCCGGCTTGTGGCGGCGCACGACGGCGTCGAGATCCGACACGAAGGCCGCCGTCGCCGGATCCCCGTCATAGACCTCCGCGATGGACTGGCGCAGCGGCGCGTGGTGCGTCATCACCACCGCCGCCACGCCATCCTCGGCCGCGCGCGCGAGCTCGGCCTCGATGAAGGCGAGATCCCGGGCGTGCCAGGCGAGGACGTCGCCGGCCGTGATGGTGCGCCCGCCGGTGCGGATCCATCGGAAGTCGTTGAGCGCGCGCTGGCAGGCGTTGGCGAACATGCCCTGGCGCATCATCGCCGGCTTCGGCTCCCGGGCCTTGTCGCGGCACGAGGTGGTGTAGTCGGTCCAAAGCGTCGCGCCGATGACGCGCACGCCCGCGACGTCGCGCGCGCCCGGCGCCAGCAGGCCGACGCCCGCCTCCTCGGCGGCGCCGGCCATCTCCTCGGCCAGCCGCTCGATGGTGTGCCCGTAGGGCTCGTGGTTGCCGGGCAGGTAGAGGACCTCCCGGCGGTCGCCGGCCGGACGCCGGCGCGCGATCCAGGAGAACGCCTCGGTGCCCGAGGCGATGTCGCCGGGCAGCAGGACGGCCTCGATGTCTTGGCGGAACGAGATCTCGTCCGCCAGCCAGGGGCGATGCTCCAGATGGAGGTCGGAGAGGATTTGAAATCGTGCCATGGGGAGGAGATGGGCGCGGGCGCGATCGGGAGGATCCTGTGGCCGCGCCGGATCAGGCCGTGCGGGCGGCGGCGTGCGCGAACATCGCCTGCCAGGGGGCGGGGAGGCCGGCGTCGCTGGAGGTGGAGCCAGCCGGGCGAGTGCGTCGGACGCGCGTCCGGCCTATTGGGCGGCCTCGAGGACGGCGGGGACGGTCTCGGCGGGCCAGTCCTCCGGGCGGGGAGGGAGGGTCAGGAGGAGCGCGCGGGTGCGTGGTGGGGCGGTGGGTCGCCCAGCGCGGTGGAGCAGGAGGGTCGGGGAGGGGCCTGGGGTCCAGCGCAGGAGCCAGGGTTGGCCGAGGGCCGCGAGATCGGCTTCGGCGACCGCGCCTTGCGCGGTCGGGATGTGGCGGACCTCGAGGGTCGTCCAGGCGATGGGGGCGGGATCGGCCAGGCGTGCGAGGAGGGGATGGGGCGCAAGGCCGGGGGTCATCGCGGGGCATGCAGGATGCGGGCGAGGCGGCGTCGCCAGGAGCCGCGGACGGGATCCGCGTCGGGAGCGATGCGCCCGAGATCGTCGGCGGTCATGGCGCGGTGGCCGCCGGGGACGATCCCGGCGGCGCGAATCGCCGCGGCGGCGTGGTGCAGGAGGAGATCGGTGAAGAAAGGAGTGAGGCAGGCCAGCGGGGCCGTCGGGGGTCTCCTGCGGGGCCTTCCCGGAGGGAAGGTGGGGAGGATCCGGGCCCGTCTCCTCCCCGTGCCGCCTCCGGCGGCGTCAGGAGGAGGGCAGGCGCTGGGGTGCGATCTCGCCCTCGAGGGCGGCGGGGGCGTTGGCGAACATCGGCGGCTTGTCCGCCATCGCGGCCTGCATCTCCGCCGCCTTGGAGACCGGGGCGACGGGGCGCTGGAAGATCAGCCCCGCGCGCGGGGCCGGAGCCGGAGCGGCGGGCGCGGGACGGCGGCGGCGCGCGAGGAGGACGATCGGCGCCAGCACGAGGACCGCGAGGGGGGCGAGGATCAGGAGGAGGTCGGACATCTCGGGGGGCGCGGGCCTGTCAGGGGAAGGACAGTCCCGACGTGGGCCCCGGAGGGACGGGTGGCAACCCTTCCGCTGATGCGCTCCATTGAGGTCGCCCGGACGATGGGGGTCGTGCCGCCGCCGGGGAAGGCGCGGCCTTCGATCGACACCCGGGCGCCGCGGCGGATCTGGCGGAAGGCGCTGGCGATCTCGCGGAAGAGGAGGACCTGGCGCACCACGGTCTCCGTCTGCACGGAGAGGAGGGTGATGCGGCCGGCTCCGGGGACGATCCCGACGACCTGGCCGCTCAGGCGCACGATGTCAGACATGCAAGGGCTCGAGCGGGCCCGTGTGGCCGGCGTCGAGCGCGGCGTTGAGGCGTCCGGCGTCGGTGCTGCGGGGGCAGAGGGTCAGGATCTGCTGTTCCGGCGCGATCTCGCTTGCGTCCCCCGGGAAGACGCGCTGGAGGATCCGCCCCGTCGCGTCGACGAGGAGCATGATCGGATCCTGCACCGGCACGCGCAGGAGGTGCGGCCCGTAGGCCAGTTCGATCTCGAGGCCATGAAGGCCCTGGTGGAAGGTCATCGGAGGCGCTCCGTGGGGGCGAAGGGCGAAGGAGGAGATGGGGGGCAGGGGACAGGGGACAGGCCCGCCAGGCCCTCCGTTCCGGGGACCTGGCGGGCCTCGGGGGAGGGCGAGGGGACAGGCGAGGACGCCGTCGGCGATCGTCTCGGGGCTGCCCGGCAGGCGCGCCAGCGGCACCGCCCGCCCGTCCCGGACGGCCGCCAGCGCCAGCGGCGTGTCGTCGGGGCCGCCGAAGGCGATGCCGCGCAGGTCTGGGCGCAACACGACGGGGATCGCGTTGAGGGAGGAATGGCAGAGGAGCGATCGGCTACAGGCCTCGAACCGGGGGGCCGCCTGGGCGCGCCGCAGGTCATCGAGCCGCCGGAGGATCTCAGGAGGGGGGATGGGCGGCGGGGCCTCGCGGCGGATCCGGCGCAGGAGGGCGCGAAGGGACCCTCGATCTCGTCCTAGCAGCGGCGCGGCAGGTGGTGGGAGGGGAGGATCCGCGGATGGCGGAAGACGCTCTATCCCAGGTCGACCAAGGAGAGGAGATGCGTCGCCTCGGGCGTGCGGATCGCGCGCTCGAGGGAGTTGCCGAGGGCGGAGACGGCGAAGGTCGGCACGGGTGTCTTCTCTGGAAGGAGGCGCGTTTCCCCAGGCGCGTCCGGCCGCGGGCCCTTCCTCTTTCTGCTTCCTCGGTCCTTCGGTCGGGGCCGGGACGGCCACGCGCCGGCGATCGGGCTCAGAGGGCGGCGATGCGCTGGGCGACGAGCCCGACCGGGGCCCGCAGGCGCCGCGCGATGGCCTGGGCATCCAGTCCCTGCGCGCGCAGCGTCTGGACGGCGCCGGGCGGCATGAGTAGATCGAGGGCGAGGGCGGCGACCAGGCGCGCGCTGGGCCGGCCATCGGGCAGCGGCACGGGGAAGGGGCGTTCGGGGCGCAGCAGCGAGCCCGAGAGGGCCGCGGCCAAGGCGGCACGGGGATTGGGGCAGCGGGGGGAGAGAAGGACGAGATCGTGCGCGCTGCCGGAGGGACGGGCGACGACGGCGAAGAAGCCGTTGGGCAGCGGGTGGTGGGCCTCGCCGAGCTGGATCCCGAGGCGGGTGGCGAGCAGGACGAGATCAAGGCCCTCCCCCGTGGTCTGCGCGTCGGCCAGGGCCATCGCGGCGATGGCGAGCCGGTCGTCGTCGGCGGGACGCGCGAGCGGCGGCGGCATGAGATGGGGGTCGAGACCGTCCGTGACGGCGCGGCGGGCAAGGGCGGCGAAGTCCATGGGGGAAGGACCTTCCGTTCTGGGAGACGAATGCAGACGATGGCGTCGGCTCGACGGCAGGCAAGGCTCAGGCGGAGATGTCGAGGAGGTCGCCGCGGCGCCGCGGCTCGTCGGGCAGGCGCTTCTCCTCCGTCTTTCGGGCGCGCTCGGCGCGCGCGAGGCGGGGGACGGCCTTGGGCGTCTCTGTGGCCGCCGCCGTCGGGCGCTGGCGCTGCTGGGCGGCCTGGGCGAGGGCGCCGGCGAGGACGTGGGCCTGCAGCGGCGGCGTCGGCGCGGCCTTGCCGAGCACGGTCGGCACGAGGGCCGGGGGGACGACGAGGGTCATCTGGGCTCAGAGCCTGGGGGGCCAGCCGGGCGGCGGCGGGGGCGGAGCGTCGCGACGGTCGATCACGCGCCAGGCGAAGAGGGCGAGGACGAGGGCGGCGGCGAAGATCCCCGGGAGGCGCTCGAGGAGATCGGCGAGCATCAGGCGTTGCCCGCGGGCGTGAGCGGCGCTTCCGCCGGGGGGAGGATCGGCTTGCCGACGATGGCGATGACCGGCTGTCCGGCGGCGATGGCCGCGGCCATCGCCTGGGCGCCGTCGACGCAGAGAACCTTGGCGACGAGGATCTGGCCGGTGAAGCCCGGCACGAGGGCCTGGGCGCCGAGGACGCGCCGGTGCGATGGCGAGCCGGGGGTGCGGGCCATCTTGAGCAGGCTGTCCTGGATCATCAGCGCCTCCTCGAGCGTCGTCGAGGGGATGGGGGAGGGTTCGGAGCCGTCGAGGATCAGGGTGGCGAACATGGGATGTCCTTCTCAGAGGCAGCCGGCGATCACGATCTCGGCGAGCGCGCGGCGCAGGTCATCACGCAAGGCCTGCGCCCGCGCCAGCGGCTCCGGATCCCGCGGCCGGGCCTGGGCGGTGGCGACGGCGGCCGACAGGCCGTCGACTTGGACCGCGTAGGCGCTCCAGAGCGTCCGGCAGGCCTGCTCGGAGGGGCTGCGTGCGTGCGCCGGGAAGGCGAGGACGAGCAGGGCGGCCAGAAGGGCGGCGCGGGGCATGGGGGCTCCATCAGCGACGGCGGACGGCATTATTCCCTTCACTCAGCAGCCACCAGATTTGGTGGCTGCTCATGGGAGGGAACATTCGCGGTTCCTTGAGCCGACTGACGACGCAGACCGCGTCCACGTCGCAGAGGTCCGCTCTCCCCGCGCTTTCGCCTCGTCACCGAGGCTGGTTCGGGAATGCCTCTCCCTACCAGTTCCATCGCGTGCAGCCGGATCACCCTCGCTGCCGCCGCATCGCGGTCATGAACCGCTCCGCAGCCCTCGCAGGTCCAGATCCGCACCGACA
>Ga0272446_1001381_pt1 | contig 35277 bp, 36 predicted proteins | sample YNPCB0061_FD_194587 | JGI IMG/M metagenome (GOLD analysis project Ga0272446, IMG submission 194587) | Hot spring microbial mat communities from Yellowstone National Park, WY, United States - YNP-CB-006-1 | ecosystem: Environmental > Aquatic > Thermal springs > Hot (42-90C) > Sediment | place...
AAAACCGTCCGCCAATCCCTCCAGGCCCTGCGCCAGGGCGAACTGGCCGTGCTGGCCGGCGACTCGAAGGAAAAATTCGGCGACGCCTGGTTCGTCGTCATTTCCCAGCCGCGCAAGTAACCCCGGTTTGCGCCCCCCGGCGCCACGTGCACATCCCGCCCGACCGCCCTCGCGCGCGGAGAACGACACCGTTTCATGCTCTTCGCGATGATCGGCGGCCGACACTTCTGCCACGTCCGCTGGCTGACGGACAATCCGCGAGCGCTTCTGGCTCAATCGCGGCGACGCGGGCTTCGGTCAGAAGCGATGCTGGCCTGGCACAAACAGGAAGGAGGAAATCGCCCCAAATACCTGTTCAAGCTGCACCTCACGACGAATGTGCATCGGGCCACGGCGAAAGTGCCGTGGCCTCGGGCGCGTGGAGAGTAATTCGGACCGCTCCAGCCTCAAGTGGCGCTGAAACCTGCGGTGGCTTTCGTCGCGGGGTATCTCAAGCCCGCTTTTCGAGCAGACTGCGGTTCTTGGCCCGGGATTCGGCGGCAAGGCTGCGCTTGTAACGAAGCATCCGTTCGCGCAGCGCCAGGTCGCTGGCGCCCAGGATTTGCACCGCCAGCAAGCCAGCGTTGCGCCCACCGCCAATGGCCACCGTTGCCACCGGGATGCCGCCCGGCATCTGCACGATGGACAAAAGCGAGTCGAGGCCCTTGAGCGACTTGCTTTCCACCGGCACGCCGATGACGGGCAGCGGGGTGTGGCTGGCCACCATGCCTGGCAGATGCGCCGCGCCGCCCGCGCCGGCGATGATAACCCTGAGCCCCCGCCGGTGGGCTGTTTTGGCGTAGCGGGCCATGTCGTCCGGCGTGCGGTGGGCCGAAACCACCCGCACCTCGTGCGCCACGCCAAACTCCGTGAGCACCTCCGCCGCCGCTTTCATCGTCGGCCAATCCGAGTCACTACCCATGATGATCCCGACTGTTGCTTGACTCATGCTTTTCTCGTAAAATGTTTTTTCAGCCATTCTTGGAATCGCTGCACCACACGACCGACGAGCGGGTTCGGATGCCGGCGCCTCGCAGTAACGGCGTAAAACTTCTGCGTCAACCCACGCACACATTCCACCCGCAACAGTTTCCGGTCGGCCAGTTCAAACTGCACCACGATCTCCGGCACCAGCGCCAAGCCGGCCCCCGACAACGCCAGCAACCGGATCAACGCCATGTCGTCTGCTTCCGCGCAAATCTGCGGCACGATCCCCGCGCGGTCGAGCAACGTGTCGAACTCCGCCCGTAGCGTGCTTTGCCGGGTGGGCAAAATCAACGGCACGCCAGCGAGCCAGTTCGGAAACGGTTGGCGCGGAATCCGGTACGGCGGCTTGCCCACCAGAAACACCGGCATCTCGCCGAGCAGATGGTTGCTCAGTCCGGCGGGGACATCGGTGCGAGCTGGCATGTCGGACAGAATCAAGTCAAGCCGGTGATTCTGTAACTCCACGAGCAATTCGCTGAGGTTGCCTTGCGTGACCACCACACGCGCCTCGGCCGCCTGCAAAACCGGCGCGATGAAATCGTACTGCAAATTCTTGGAGAGCGGCGACACCGCGCCGATGCGGAGCACAGGCAGCCGGTTGGTGGGCCGGTTCCGGAACGTGTCGAGCAGTTCGCGGCCGCACTCGAAGATCTGGTTGGCGTATTGAAAGGCAACCTGACCGGCCGCGGTGAGCTTGAGCGACTTGCCGGCGCGGTCAAACAGCGGCTGGCCGAGGTTGTCTTCGAGTTGTTTGAGTTGGGCGCTGAGCGTGGATTGGGACAGGCGAAGTTGTCGAGCTGCGCGGGTGACGCTGCCTTCGCGCGCGATAATCCAAAAATAGTAGAGATGATGGTAGTTCAGCCATTCCATGTCTGCCGACGCAAAGGGTGTTCGAGAACGCCGATGACATCAATGCAAAATATCTATTATCCCGCACGACCACACGACCGGTAACCTCCGGCTTCGTGAAACGGACTTCCTGTGTTCCGCAGATCGTGCTCAACCCCGCGGCGCTGCGGCGGGCCGACCGCGCGCGGCCCGCGATCATGCCGCTCGGTAGCCGGCTGGCCGCCGCCAGCGTCGAGTGGCGCGCGCCGGTTTACTGGGTCAGCGACACCAACCCGGCGGTGCGGTTGGGCGCGTTGCTCGAACAGTTTCACGGCGCGTACTATCAACCGCCCAACCAAGTCTGCCTGCAAGTGGGGGAGTCGCGCGCGATGGTCACGCTGTCTCGCGGACGTCGCGCCCCGCCACCGGCTCAATGGCTGGCGGCCCTGGCTCGGGCGTTGCAGATGTACCTGTCCGGTCAGTCCGTAAAAACCATTCAACGTCACCTTAACTCCGCCCTCAAACCCAAGGAGATCGCATGAACAAAATCCCTGTCACCCTCATCCCCGGCGACGGCATCGGCCCGGAAGTCGTCGCCGCCACCCGCCAGCTCATTGACGCTACCGGTGTCGGCATCGAATGGATTGACGCCGAAGCGGGCGCGTCCGTCTTCAAAAAAGGCATCGCCTCGGGCGTGCCCAAGGAAACCATTGAAGCCATCAGCCGCACTCGCGTCGTCCTCAAAGGCCCGCTCGAAACGCCGGTCGGCTTCGGCGAAAAAAGCGCCAACGTCACCTTGCGCAAACTCTTCGAAACCTTCGGCAACCTCCGCCCCGTCCGCGAATTGCCAGGCGTGCCGACGCCGTTCAGCGGCCGCGGCGTGGACCTGATCGTCGTCCGTGAAAACGTCGAAGACCTCTACGCCGGCATCGAACACATGCAGACGCCCGGCGTCGCCCAATGCCTCAAACTCATCTCCGCCAAGGGCTGCGAGAAAATCGTCCGCCTCGCCTTTGAAGTCGCCCGCGCCGAGGGCCGCAAATCCGTCCACTGCGCGACCAAGGCCAACATCATGAAACTGACCGAAGGCATGCTCAAACGCACCTTCGAACGCATCGCGCCCGAGTATCCGGACATCCAGGCGTCGCACATCATCATTGATAACTGCGCCCACCAGCTCGTGAAGAAGCCCGAGCAGTTCGAGGTCATCGTCACCACCAACATGAACGGCGACATCATCAGCGACCTCAGCTCCGCGCTGATTGGCGGCCTCGGGTTCGCCCCGTCGGCCAACATCGGCAACGACATCGCCATCTTCGAAGCCGTCCACGGCAGCGCGCCGAAGTATGCCGGCAAGGACTGCATCAATCCGACCGCGATGATCCTCAGCGGCGTGATGATGCTGCGCTACCTTCAACAATTCGAGGCCGCCGCGCTCATCGAAAACGCCGTCTTCGCCACGTTGCAGGAAGGCAAAGCCCTGACCCGCGACGTGGTCGGCGACGCCAAAGCGGTCGGCACGAAAGCGTTCACCGCCGCCGTGCTCGCCAACTTCGGCAAGAAACCCACCGGCTTCGCCGCGCGCGCCTACCGGCCCCTGCAAGTGCCCCGCGTCGCCGGCGGCCCGGTCGTGCCCAAACAACGCGGGCTGGTGGGCCTCGATGTCTTCGTCGAAGCCGCGCTCAGCCCGGTCGAAGTCGGCCAGAAAATGGAAGCCGCTGTTGCTGGGACCCATTTCAAACTCAAGATGGTTTCCAACCGTGGCACGATGGTTTATCCGCCGACCGGCGCGCAGACCGATTGCGTGGATCACTGGCGTTGCCGGCTGCTGATGACGCCGGCCGACGAAGCGCAGGTCACCGCGCAACTGGCCCAGTTGCTCCGGCAAGTCGAAGCGACCGGCTTGCGCTGGATGCACATCGAAAAGTTGCCGGAGTTCGATAACGCCCGCGGCTACACCATGGCCCAGGGCGAGGACTGACCGCGGCGCATCGTCACGGCGTCAGGTTTCTGTCCGTGACCGCGCCGAGCGACGCGGATTGACAGGTGTGCGCGAATTTGGCCAGCACACCATGCCGGTAACGCGGTTTGGGACGACGCCATTTCTTGCGGCGCGCCGCCAGTTCCTTGACCGGCACGGCGAGCGTGAGTTGCCGGCGCTCGGCATCAATGGTGATCGTGTCGCCGTTTTTCACCAACGCCAGCGGCCCGCCGTTGCAGGCTTCCGGCGTGATGTGGCCGACGACGAACCCGTGCGTGCCGCCCGAGAACCGGCCATCGGTGATCAGCGCGACATCCTTGCCGAGACCCTGTCCCATGATCGCCGAGGTCGGGCCGAGCATCTCGCGCATACCGGGACCGCCGCGCGGGCCTTCGTAGCGGATCACCACCACGTCGCCCTTGACGATCTTCCGCGCGAGGATCGCCTGCATCGCTTTTTCCTCGGAATCAAACACCCGCGCGCGGCCGGTAAACACCGTGCCTTCCTTGCCGGTGATCTTCGCCACCGCGCCCTCGGGCGCGAGGTTGCCGCGCAGGATGACCAGATGACTGGTGGGTTTGATCGGATTGTTCAACGGACGGATGATTTCTTGCCCGGCCGGATACGGCGGCGTGCCGGCCAAATCCTCGGCCAGCGTCTTGCCGGTAACGGTCCGGCAATCGCCGTGAAGCAGACCGGCATCGAGCAGCGTTTTCATCAACGGCCGGATGCCGCCGATCGCCACCAGTTCCGACATCAAAAACCGACCGCTCGGTTTCAAGTCCGCCAGCACCGGCACCCGTTTGCCAATCCGCGTGAAATCGTCCAGCGACAGTTTCGCCCCGGTCGCATGCGCCATGGCCAGCAGATGAAGCACCGCATTGGTCGAACCGCCCAGCGCGATCACCACCGCGATGGCGTTCTCAAATGCTTTCCTGGTCATGATGTCGCGCGGACGCAACCCGAGCCGCAACAATTCCACCACCGCCGCGCCGGCGCGGCGGCAATCCTCCTGTTTCTCGGGCGAGACGGCGTTTTGGGCTGAACTGTTGGGCAGGCTCATCCCGAGCGCTTCGATGGCGCTGGCCATGGTGTTGGCGGTGTACATGCCGCCGCAGGAGCCGGGACCGGGAATGGCGCAGGCCTCGACCTCGCGCAGACCGGCCGCGTCGAGTTTGCCGGCGGCGTGGGCGCCGACGGCTTCAAAGACCGAAACGATGTCCACCTTGCGCCCCGTGCCGCTCAAACAGCCGGGCAGAATCGTGCCGCCATAAACGAACACAGCGGGGCGATTGAGCCGGGCGATGGCGATCATTGCGCCGGGCATGTTCTTGTCGCACCCGCCAATCGCCACCAAGCCGTCAAACCCCTCCGCACCGGCCACCACTTCAATTGAATCGGCAATCACCTCGCGGGACACCAGCGAGTATTTCATGCCTTCGGTGCCCATCGAAATGCCGTCGGAGACGGTGATGGTGTTGAAGATGATCGCTTTGCCGCCGGCTTCGTTGGCACCGCGCTCGGCTTCGAGCGCCAACTTGTCAATGTGCATGTTGCACGGCGTGACCATGCTCCAGGTCGAGGCAATGCCGATGAGCGGCTTCTGGAAGTCCTCGGACTTGAAGCCGAGCGGGTAAAGCATGGCCCGGCTGGGCGCACGTTCCGGGCCGTCGAGTACTATGGACGAATAAGGACGGGGAAGGGTCGTGTTCATGGTTTGGGATTTCCAAAGTGAATCAGGCTGGCAGCACGCTGCGCCGTGGCGAAGGCTTCCTCGAGGGTCGTCCCCAAGGCGGTGACGTGCCCCATCTTGCGGCCCGCGCCGCTCATCGCCTTGCCGTAAATGTGGATGTGCGCGCCGGGCACGGCCAGGGCGCGCTCGAGGCCATGCGGGTGGCCCGGGGCCTTCGCTGTGCCGAGCAGATTGATCATCACCGCAGCGGGCGCGACCATGGCGGTGGCGCCCAGCGGCCAGCCGAGCACGGCGCGGACGTGATTCTCGAACTGCGAGCACAGGCACGCCTCGATGGTGTAGTGGCCGGAGTTGTGAACGCGCGGCGCCAGCTCGTTGATCACGATTTCACCGGCGCGCGTCAGAAACATCTCCACGCCGAAACTGCCCACCGCGCCTACAGCTGCCACGGCCCGTTGAGCCACGTCGGCCGCCCGGGCGGCCACTTCTGCCGGTACGGGCGCGGGCGCCCGGACGACGTGGCAGATGTGATCGCGTTGAACCGTCTCCACCACCGGATAACAAGCACTCGCCCCGTCACGGCCGCGCGTTACGATGACGGCCAGCTCGGCCGTGAAGTCGCAGAACTGTTCGACGTATAACTCGCGGCCCCGGTCGCCGCCCAATTTCTGCCACGCGCCGGCCGCCTCCGCTGCGGAGCGCACGGTCGCATTGCCCTTGCCGTCATAAGCGTTGCGCCGGGCCTTGAGCAGCAGCGGCCAGCCCCACTCGCTGCCGGCCTGTTCGACCTCGGCCACGCTCGCCACGCGCGCAAAGCTCGGCACGGGCAGTCCGGCGGCGTCGAGCGTCTGCTTTTGCACCCACTTGTCCTGCACCAGGGCAATGCTGCGGGCCGTGGGATAAAGCGGATAGCCCGCCTCCTCCAGCGTCCGCAGACTGCCGGCCTCCACAAACTCGTTCTCCAGGGTCACGACGTCCACCTGTGACGCGAGCCGGAGCAGCGCCTCGGGTTGGTCCCAATCGCCGACCAGCGAGTGCGACGCGAGGTTGGCCGCCGGGCTGTAGTTGTTGCGCTCCAGCACGACGACATCGCAGCCAAGCTGGAGCCCAGCCAGGGCGGTCATCTTGGCGAGCTGCCCGCCGCCGACGATGCCCAGGCGCGGGTTGATGGCCGAGGCCAGCCGCGTGGGCTCGACGAGCTGGAGAATTTCGCGGTCGTAGGTTTCGTACATCGCGGTGGTGCGCGTAGAAGTAGCGCGTGGCAGCCCGCTGGCAAGTCTGACCTCGCCGAGGCCGGCCCAAGGAGATAGGGCCTTGAGCAACCCGCGTTGCTGTAAGCGAAACGGGCCAGCACGTAGCAAGTATTTGACGAGTCGAAGAACCAGTGGGGGTTCCGCGGATAAAGCAGTCCCCAGGCGACGGTGACCGAACAAGCGGCGCGGCTGTTGTTGCTGACACGACGACCGGTGGAGCTTTTTCACGCGCTTGCTGAAGCCGACGCCCGGCCATCACACCAAAGCGGTAAAGTCGCGACGGGACTTCTCCGACCTGGCGGCGCAGGTGGTGGAAAGCGGACGGCAACGGGCGGTGAAACTGGCGGTGAAGGTTGAGTAGTGAGCGACGTTGAAAGCCTGCTCCATGCGGCTGCGGACGTGGTTGGCGGCCACGGCCCACCGTTGGAAACGGCGGGAGAAATCCTGCGCTGACTGGCCCTCCAAACCACCGAATATCCCGGCCCCTACTGGCTGAACCCCAACTGCGGCTTGTAGATTCAAAACTCCGCGTGTCCCGGCGTGCGGGCAAAGGGAATCACATCGCGGATGTTGCTCACGCCGGTCAAAAACATCAGCAACCGCTCGAAGCCCAGCCCGAACCCGGCGTGTGGCACCGTGCCGTACCGGCGCAGGTCCACGTACCAGGCGTAGTCCTCCGGGTTCAGGCCGTGGAAGCGCAGGTTGTCCTGCAACTGCTCCAACCGTTCCTCGCGTTGCGAGCCGCCGATGACCTCCCCGATGCCCGGCACCAGCACGTCCATCGCCGTGACCGTCTGCCCGTCGTCGTTGAGCCGCATGTAAAACGGTTTGATCGCGCGCGGGTAGTTGAACACCGTCACCGGCGCCCGGAAATGCTCCTCGGTCAGATACCGCTCGTGTTCGGACTGCAAATTCGCCCCGGGCTCGACCGGGAACTCGAAGGCGCGGCCGGACCGCTGCAAGATCGCCACCGCCTCCGCGTAGGGCACGCGCTGGAAGGGCCGTTCGATCACAAACTCCAGCCGCCGCCGCACCTCCCGGTCCACAAACTTCTCGAACAGGGCCAGGTCCTCCGCGCAGTCCTCGAACATCGCCCGGGCCATCGCCTTGACGAACGTCTCGGCCAGGTCCATGTCGCCCGCCAGATCGCAAAACGCCATCTCCGGCTCGATCATCCAGAACTCCGCCGCGTGCCGGGCCGTGTTCGAGTTCTCCGCCCGGAAGGTCGGCCCGAAGGTGTACACGTTGGACAACGCGCACGCGAACGCCTCCGCCTCGAGCTGCCCGCTCACCGTCAGGTACGCCCGCCGGCCGAAGAAGTCCCGCTCCGGCGCGCGGTCAATGTCCCCTTGGAGCGTCGTCACGCGAAACATTTCTCCCGCGCCCTCGCAGTCGCTGGTGGTGATGATCGGCGTGTGTACGTACACGAAGTCGCGCTCCTGGAAAAACCGGTGCACCGCCCAGGCCAGCCGGCTGCGCGTGCGAAACACCGCGCCAAAGAGGTTCGAGCGCGGCCGCAGGTGGGCGATGGTGCGCAAAAACTCGAGCGAGTGCCCCTTTTTCTGCAAGGGATACGTGGCATCCGCCCGGCCCACCAGTTCAAGACGCGTGGCCCGCAGCTCCCATTTCTGGCCCGGCGCTGGCGAAGGCACCAGGTTCCCGGTCACCGTCACGGACGCTCCCGTGGTCACCTCCGGCAAATGCTCCGCGCCCGGCACCTGCGCATCCACCACCACCTGCACATGGGCCAGACACGAACCGTCGTTGACCTCGACAAACGAAAACCCCTTCGCGTCCCGGCGCGTGCGCACCCAGCCCTGCACGGTCACGCCCTCGCGCGGCTGGTCCGCCGCCAGCAAATGCTTGATCAACGTCCGCATGGCCCGTGAGTGTGCCCGCCCGTCGGGACTTTGCCAACGCCGGCTCAGCGCGCCTCCGACGGCGTCTCGCGCACGCCCACGCGGACCCAGCGCGGCGGGGGCGCGGGCGGTGGCGGCAGGGCCGGCGCAGTCGGCAAACTCAACGCCCAGGGGGCCTCGCGGCCCAACACCCGGCGCCGCTCCGCGCTGGGCCGGTCCACGCACTCCAAAATCGCCGTGCCGCGCACCGCGGGGTGGGGATGCCGCAGCAACGCCCGCAGGTCCGTCTCGCTCAATCGTTGCTGCAGCAGCGCGCGGGTAGCCTCCTCGACCAAGGGTTCGCCAAAGGTCCGCGCCTCGATTGCCCCGGGGTCCAGGTAGGCCTGCAAAAACCGCCGCGCCGTCCCGCCCCGCAACTCGGCCAGCGCGGTGAGCAGGTGGGCGTTGAACCGCGCTTCAGCCCAATCGGCCAGGTCGGCGCCCGCGCCGGTCGCCCACGCGGCGGGCCAGCGCGCCACGCGCGCGCGCAGGGCCGCCTCCAGCACCGCGGCCGAGCCCGTGGCCCGCAGCCGCCCCAGGGCGCGCGCGGCCAATGCGCCGTCCAGGGCGTGGTAGTGCCAGTCCGGGTGGGGCGTGGGTTGGCGCACCAGGTCTTCCAGGGCACGGACCACGTCGCGATGCCGGCGGTTCAACTCGCCCAGCCGGTCCGCTGCCCAGGCCCGCTCCACCAGACGCGCCGTGCGGTGTTCTTGCCGCGTCGTGTCTGCCGACAACGCCGCGGCCTCGGGAAACGGCGCCCGGATCACTTGGAGGAGCGCCAAAGCTGAATCCGGTGGCAACGTCCGCTCGAGCGCGGCGAGGTGGGCCGCGGGATTGAACGGCTCCGCGCCGCCCGGCGCTGCTGCTGATGACGCTTGGCGCGGCACCAGCCGGAAGGTGCGCACCACGGGTACGGGCCGATACCGCGGGCGTTCGAGCACCTGCGCGGCAACGCGCGGGTCGTCCACCAGGATCATCTCGCCCGGCAGCCGCAAGGCCGCGCGCACCGCCTCGGGGTCCACGTCCCGCCGGTCGGCGTACAGCCCGGGCGCCTTGTAGCGGAGCAGACGCAGGCGCGGGTCGCGGACCAGGCGCGGGGCGTTGGCCTCGTTCACGGCCACGATGTGGTCCCAGGCATCCGCGGCGTCGAGCCAGCGCGCGACCTCGTCCTCGAGGCCGGGCTCCTTCAGGTCCAGGTGCAGCAACGCGGCGCGCTGGCGCGCCAGATCGAGCAGTTGTACGAAACTGGGCGGCGTGCCGCCGGCGGCGCGGCCGAAGGCCTCGCGGGGTTGGAGCGCCAGCAAGTCGCGGGCGCTGAGCCCGGCGACCGTGCCGAGGCCGTGGGTGAGGCGGTCAAGGTGTTCGTCGTGGAAGAGCACCAACACCCCGTCGCGCGTGCGCCGCACGTCCACTTCCACGCCGTCGGCGCCCCAGTCCAGCGCAATGGCACAGGCCTGGAGGGTGTTTTCTCCCGCCGCCGCCGTGGCGCCGCGGTGGACCATGATCACCGGCCCGGCGCGGCGCTCGGCCACCCGTTGGTGCCGCCAGGCCCGGTCGGCTTCGCTCTCGGGCGCCAGCTCGAGCACGTACTCGCGCCCCCACTGGCCCCGGGCGGCGACGCCGAGCCACGCCAGCCCCAAGACGGTCCACAGCCAACGCGGTCGCAGCATGGCGGGAGTTTATCCAACCCGTCGTCGGCGGGCGACTCCGTTCCGGCCCCGGAGCCTGCCTTGTCAGGCGAGGAAACGGCGGGGTAGCTTGGCCCGGTGTTTCGACCGTGCATTGACCTCCACGAGGGGCGGGTGAAGCAGATTGTCGGCGGGTCCCTCACCGGCGACCCGGCCACGCTGCGCACGCACTTCGTGGCCGAGCAATCCCCGGCCTGGTTTGCCGCGCTGTACCGGCGCGACGGGCTGCGCGGCGGGCATGTCATCTGCCTGGGGCCAGGCAACGACGCCGCGGCTCGCGAGGCCCTGGCGGCTTATCCCGGCGGGTTGCAACTGGGCGGCGGCGTCACGGCGGACAACGCCCGGACCTGGCTCGAGGCGGGCGCCTCGCACGTCATCGTTACCTCCTGGGTCTTCCGCGAAGGCCGGTTGGATATGGACCGGCTGCGCGCGCTGGTGCGTGCCGTGGGCCGGGAGCGGCTGGTGCTGGACCTCAGTTGCCGCCGGCGCGGCGCGGACTATTTCGTGGTGACCGACCGCTGGCAGCGGTTCACCGAGCTGGCCGTGACCCGCGAAACGCTCGAGCGGCTGGCCGAGTCGTGCGCCGAATTCCTGATCCACGCCGTGGAGGTCGAGGGCCTGTGCCGCGGGATTGACGAGGAGCTGGTCGCCCGCCTGGGCGAATGGACTCCCCGGCCTACCACCTACGCCGGCGGCGCGCGCTCGCTGGCCGACCTGGAACGGGTCACCGAGCTGGGCCGGGGCCGGGTGGACCTGACCATCGGCTCGGCGCTGGACATCTTCGGCGGCACCGGCGTGCGGTACGCGGACTGCGTGGCCTTCAACCGCCGTCAGGCCGCCGCCGGCGCAGCAGGCTGAGAAACTCCCGCGCTTCCGGCACACGCAGCCAGAGCAACAGCGCGAAGTACACCAGCGCGGCCAGCAGCGCCGGCGCGAAGACCTCGCCCAGGCGCTGGGGCAGGGTGGTGTGGCCGAAGTGCCGCGCCCACCAGGTCGCGCCCGCCCAGGCCACCCCGCCCGCGGCCAGCGCCGCCGGCACCAGGCACACCAGGCGGACACGCAGCGCGGCGAAGTCCAGGAACTTGAGCTTGCGGCGCAGGGCGCGCGTCAGCAGCCACACGTTGAGGGCCGAAGTGACGGTGTTGGCCAGCCCCAGGCCGGCCTGGCGCAACGGCCCCACCCACCACAGGGAGAGCACCAGATTGAGCCCCAGGCAGAAGAGGCTCACCCGCATGGGCGTGAGCGTGTCGCCCAGCGCGTAAAAGGCCCGGGCCAGCAGGTTCACGGCGGAAAAAGCCGCCAGCCCGGGCGCCAGGCAGGCGAGCGCCAGCGCGGTGCGTTGCGTGGCGGCGAGGTCGAATTTGCCGCCCTGGAAGAGCAGCCGGATGATGGGCGCGGCCAGCGCGACCAGCAGCGCCGCGGCCAGCAGGTTCAAGAAGGCCGTGTAAGCCAGGCCCTGGCGGAGCGTGGCGCGGAACTCGGGGAACTGCTTTTTGGCCGCCAGACCGGAGAGCGTGGGCAACAAGTACGCGGCCAGCGAGACGCCCACGAGGCCCTGCGGGAATTCCATCAACCGCACCGCGTAGTCGAACGACGCCACGATGTGCCGGTCCACCCCGTAGGACACCAGCATGATGAGGGTCACGTTGAGCTGGTAGGCCGCCACGCCAATGACCCCGGGGCCCATGCGGCGCGCCACCTCGCGCACCGTGGGGTCCCGCCAGGGCGTCACCCAGCGGAACCGAAAGCCCTCGCGAAAGAGCACGGGCAGTTGGAAGGCGAACTGCGCCACGCCGGCGATCAACACCCCCACGCCCAGGGCAAAAATCTGCGTCTCGAGCGTGGGGCCGAACCAGGGCGTCAGGAACCACACGCTGGCGATCATCACCACGTTCAGCAGCGTCGCCCCCAGCGCCGGCACGAAGAAATGCCCGCGGGCGTTGAGCATTCCGATGCACAGCGCGGCCAGGCACACCAGCATCAGGTAGGGCAACATCAACCGCAGCAGCCGCAGCATCAGCCGCACGTCCTCGGAAAGCACCAGCGGCGGAAACACCGCCCCGCCGCCTCGCGCCCAGCCGGGGCCGGACACCTCCAGCAACAGGCTCAACCCGATCATCCCCAGGCCCACCAGGGCGGCCGTCACCACCACCAGGCCGGAGAGCGTGGCGTTGGCCGCCTGCCACATGGCGTCCCGGCCCTCGTGGGTTTCCTTGTGCTTGAAGAGCGGGATGAACGCCGCGCTCAACGCCCCTTCGCCCAGCAGCCGGCGAAACAGGTTGGGAATCTGGAAGGCCACCTTGAAGGCGCCGGCCACCGGGCCGTCGCCCATGAACCGCGCATAGACCTGCTCGCGCACCAGCCCGAGCACCCGGCTGGCCAGCGTGGCCACGGCCAACGCGGAGGAGCTTTTGAGCATGGGCGACATCGCCGCGGCAGTCTAGGGATTGCCCGGCCGCCGCCAAGGGACAAACCGGGCGCGGCCGCCGTAACTCGAGAATAGCCCAAGCCGAGGCGGGCGAGGGAGGCGTTGACCCAAAAGGGGGGTGCCCCAACGATCCCGCAAAATCAGAGCACGAAGGAAGCCGCCGGCACGGCCCCGGCCAGCCTTTCTCGCTCCCGTTTCTTGGGGTTGGTCCTTCTAACTTCTGGCTGCCCACCCGTCCAAGCGCCGTCCCGCGCCGCGCCGCCTTGGTCGCCTGCGGTTCCCGGGTTTTGGACTTGCGAACCGGAGGCCATTGGCCTACATAACCACGGCGTGGCGGCGCCGCGAGGCACCGCTCCCCGCAGTGCGCGCGTGGCGGAATTGGCAGACGCGCTAGATTCAGGTTCTAGTGGGTAACACCGTGCAGGTTCAAGTCCTGCCGCGCGCACCAAATCTCCTCCCGCCTCCGCACCCGCAGGGCTTCCCAAACCTTGCCGCCGTAGGGCTCGCATCTACCGCCGCAGGGAGGCTCGATTTTAGTTCGGGCGTTTTTCGAGCATTGAGCCGGCTGGGCGGCTGTGGTTAAGTGCGGCCATGCATCGCCGCCAATTCCTTCGGACCACGTCCCGCGCGCTGGCCCTGGCCGCCGCCGCCCGGTACCTCCCCACCACCTTCGCCGCCGAGAAGGTCCGCCGTGTGGGCCTGATCGGCTGCGGCTGGTACGGCAAGGGCGCCCTGTTCCGCCTGCTTCAAATCGAGCCGGTCGAGGTCGTCTCGCTCTGCGACCCCGACCAGCAGATGCTGGCCGAGGCAGCCCAGATGGTGGCCGAGCGCCAAAAGTCCCGTAAAACGCCGCGCACCTACCGCGACTACCGCGAAATGCTCCGCGAGAAGGACCTGGACATCGTCCAGGTCTCCACGCCCGACCACTGGCACGCCCTGCCGGTGATCGAGGCCATCCGGGCTGGAGCGGACGTGTACTGCGAAAAGCCCACCGGGGTGGACGTGATCGAAAGCCAGGCCATGCTGGCCGCTGCGCGGAAGTACCACCGCGTGGTCCAGGTCAACACCCAGCGCCGCAGCACCCCGCACCTGCAGCCGGCCCGCGAGATTCTTCAGTCCGGCCAGCTCGGCAAGCTGCGCAGCGTGGACATCTGCTGCTACTGGCACATGCGCAATCGCGACACGCTCCAGACCGCGCCGGACATCCCGCCGCCCGCGCACCTGGACTACGAGTTGTGGACCGGCCCGGCGCCCCTGCGGCCCTTCACCAAAATCCACCACCCCCGCGGCTGGCGCGCCTTCATGGAGTACGGCAACGGCATCGTGGGCGACATGTGCGTGCACATGCTCGACATGGTGCGTTGGATGCTCGACCTGGGCTGGCCCAAGACCATCACCTCCTGGGGCGGCATCCTCCACGACCGCGCCAGCCGGGCCAACATCACCGACACCCAGACGGCGGTCTTTGACTTCGACGGCCTGCCGGTGACCTGGAACCACCGCACCTGGGGCCCCATGCCCGACCCGGATTATCCCTGGGCCGCCATTTTCCACGGCGAAAAGGGCACCCTCAAGGCCAGCGTCTTCAAGTACGAGTTCATCCCCGCCGATGGCGGCCCGCGCCGCAGCGCCGAAGCCGTGCTCGAGTACGACAAGTACCCCGAGGACCGCACCGAAAAGGACCTCGAGCGCCACGTGGCCAGCGCGATGCGCGCGCACTGGCGGAATTTCCTCGAGGCCTGCGACCGCCGCGGCGAGTTGCGGCCCGTGGCAGACATCGAGCAGGCGCACATCTCCAGCGCGAGCTGCTTCCTGGCCAACATCGCGATGGACCTGGGCCGCACCCTCACCTGGGACCCGGCCACGCACACCTGCGTCAACGACCCCGAGGCCAACCGCCGCCTGCGCCGGCCGTACCGCGCGCCGTGGGTCCACCCCGAACCGGACCAGGTCTGACGTGGCCATTTCGTTCACCGGCTTGTCCCGCACCCGCACCGCCCGACAGTGCATGAAGTGCGGCCGGGGCGAACCGATCTGAGCCATGCCGACCGCGGCTCTGCCAGCGCCAACTGTGACTGCTCCGGAGCCGGGGTCCGGCCCGCTGACGCTGCGCGGCATTACCTTCACCCCGGCCCGGTTTTGCGCGCCGATGGCCGGCGTGACGCACAGCGCCTTTCGCCGGCTGGTGGCGGATTTCGGCGGGCCGGGCGCGGTGTTCACTGAAATGATCTGCGCGCGCTGGCTGCTGCGCGAGGATGTCCGGCAATCGCCCACGCTCAAACGCCGACCCGCCGAGGGGAAGGTCATTTACCAGCTCATGGTCACCGAGCCGGAGATCGCTGCTCGGGCCATCGAGCGGCTGGCCGTGTGGCAGCCGGATGCGCTGGACCTGAACTGCGCCTGCCCCGCCCCCAAAATCCGCCAGCGCGGCGCCGGGTGCGAGCTCTTCGCCGACCGCCCGCGGCTGGAAGGCGTGTTGCGGGCGTTGCGCCGCGCCTGGCCGGGCGTGTTGACGGTGAAAATCCGGCTCGGCCGGCCGGCGCCGGACTGGCGGGAAACCCTGCTGGACCGCCTGATGCTTTTCGCCGACTGCGGCGTGGACGCCGTCATCCTCCATCCGCGCTTCACGGACGAGAAGTTGAAGCGCCGGGCGCGGCACGAGCTGTTTCCGGAACTGGTCACCCGGACCCGCCTGCCGCTGCTGGCCAGCGGGGACCTGCACGACGCCGCGACCGTGCGGCGTCAGGCGGACGCCCTGGCGGGCGTGGCCGGCATCCTGGTGGGCCGCCGGGCTGCGGTGCAGCCGTGGGCGTTTCGCGCCTGGACGGACCCGGGGTTCATGCCGGACCCGCTGGAGACGTGGCGGCGGTTTTTGGCTTACGTGCGCGAGGACTTTCCCGAGGCGGAGGTGTTTCCGCGGCTGCAGACTTTCACCGCGTATTTTGCCCGCAATTTCCGGTTCGGCCACGAACTGTTCCGGGCCAGTCAGGCCGCGCGCACCGCGGCGGAGCTCGAGGCGCGGGCCCTGGCCTTCTTGGAGCGCGGGCCGGAAACCTTGCGGGAGCCCGATATGGGCGGGCTGGGCTGAACGCGGATTCTCCCGGGCGGACGCGGCCGGCTCGCGACGGGGCGGTGGGCCGGGGCTGCTATTCGTAGCTGACCGGCCCGCCTGCGCTGGGCGCCTTGCTCTTGAGGTAGGTCGCGAATTCCTCCGGCTTCACCACCCGCAACAGCCCGCGCATGTTCGAGTGGCCGTTGCCGCAAAGCTGGGAGCAGGTGATGAGGAAGGTGCCCTCGCGGGTGGGGGTGAACCAGGTGGGATTGCTCAGGCCGGGAATCGCGTCGTACGAGACGCGCAGCGGCTTGACCGCGAAGCCGTGGATCACGTCCAGCGACGAGACGTAGGCGATGACCGGTTTGCCCACCGGCACGACCACCTCGCTGGACTCGACCACGATGTCGTCCTTGCCGGCGGGGTCCTCGGGGTCCATGCCCAGCGGGTTTTGCTGAGACACGAAGCGCGCGTCGCCGCGGCCAAAGACGCCGTCGGGACCCGGGTACCGGGCGATCCAGTTGAACTGCCGGCCGATGACGCGAATGACGGTGGATTCCTCGGGCTTGGGGAAGTTGCCGGCCGAGGCCGTGCGGGCCCAGATGGGCACGGCCAGGCCGATTAGGAGCAACGCCTCGACGCCCGCCACGCCCACTTCGAGGTAGCTGGACAGATGCCCGCGCACGCCCACGGCATCCGGCCGGGGATGCTTGCGCTGGCGATAGCGCCAGACCGTGTAGAGGAAGAACACACCCCAGCCGACAAACAGCACCACCATGAGCAGGTGGACGTAAAACAGGAGGCGGTCCACCTGGGCGCCATGTTCGGAGGCCAGCGGGGGCAGATGCAGCAGTTTGATGATCAGGTCTTGCATGTCGGCGAGTCGGAAGCATTCGCGGGCGCGGGGGCGTCCGCAGCGGCGGCCGAGCGGCGCCCCAGATACACGAAGAAGCAGGCCAGCGCGGCCAGCACCGCCAGCACCACGCCCAGCAGGAACAGGATGCCCATGTTCATGCCCTCGGCCAGGGGCGAATCCGAGCGCCCGAAGCAGGTGACGCAGGCCTGCGCCGCCGGGCTCAAGAACCCGGCGCCCGCGGCGGCGCTCCAGAGGGGACGGACTCGTTTCATGGGCTCAATACAGGCTGATGTCGCGGAGCTTTTTGAGCACCGCTTTGAAGTACACGATCATGGCCAGCCCACCGGCCAGCGCCAAGAGGCCCAAGACGAACTCGACCGTGCCACCGCCCTGCAAGCGGTCGTGAATGGCCCAGGCGCCAAAGCCGAAGCACAGCAGAATGGTCGAAACGACGAAAACGATGTGGAAGGCTTTGAGTGACATGGCCGGGCTACTTGAAGAAGTGACGGGCGTGGTCCATTTCGGACAGGATCGGCAGCAGCAGCAGGCTCACGAAAAAGATGCCGGTCAGGACCAGGATGCTGACGATGAGTTTGCGCTCCTCGACCAAGTGCATGAGCACGCCGGCCACCAGGCACGCTTCGAGCGTGGCGACGGTGAGCACCAAACCGACCTTCAGCCCCGTGCCCAGCGGCAGCAGGGCCAGGGTGACCATGACCAGCGTGCAGGCGACCAGCGCGGCGAGGATCAGCTTGTGCCGGCGGGCCGAGCTTTCCGGGGCGGAGTCGGAGCGGGGATCAACGGGCGAAGTCATGGCTTACAGCAGGTACAGGGTGGGGAAGAGGAAAATCCAGACCAGTTCGACAAAGTGCCAGTACAGGCCGGCGACTTCGATGCGGTTGGTGAACCGCTCCGGCTCGGTGAACCACATCCGGCTGCCCGGCCCCCAGAAGTACCCCAGCACCAGGATGCCGCCGAGGACGTGCAGCGCGTGCAGGCCGGTGAGCACGAAATAAATCGCGTAGAACGTGCCCCGCCACGGGCCGAAGGCCTCGAGCTTGACCAGGTCGGCGAGTTTGAGCCGGAGCGGCTCGGAGTGGGCGGCCTGGCCGGCGGCGGGGCCGTGGGCGGGCGCATCGGGGTGAAAGACAATTTCGGCAGGCGGGTTGGGCAGCGCCCGCAGCCGCGCCAGGCTCAAGTTGAACGGTTTGCCCTCGAGGTGGCCGGTCATTTCCCGACCGTCGCGGGTTTGCACGTAGTAATGCGTGAACTTGTCGTGGTACTCGAAGCTCTTGACCGTGATGAACAGCAACGCCAGGAGCACCGTGGCACCCTGCCAGAGCTTGAACCGACCGAAATCTTTGCGCTTGAGTGACAGCCAGGCCATCACCACCGAGATGCTGGACAGGATCAACACAAATGTGTTGAGCGTGCCCAGCGGGATGCTCAGTTGCCGCTGCGGCCAGGTGTCGGCGCCCACCCGCAACAGGATGTACGACGAGAACAACGCGCCAAAGAGCATCACTTCCGAGGCCAGAAACAACCAGAGACCCAGTCGGGCGTTGTACAGGCCGGTGTCCGGTCGCGGCTCGACCGTGTGGGGAATGGTCATCGCGTGGGCGTGGGCGCTCATGGCTCAGGCGGGCTGGGTCTGCGGCGTCAGGGCGGGTGCGGGCTGGCGCGTCGGCGGGGTGCCGGGCTCGTTTTGCGGCAGGAAATCCCGGCCGGTCGCGTCGGGCACGTATTCGTAGGGGCCGCGGCAAACGACCGGCTCTTCGAGGAAGTTTCCGTGCGGGGGCGGCGTGGGCGTGGCCCATTCCAGGGTGGTCGCCTGCCAGGGGTTGTCCGATTCGACCCGTTTGCCGCGGAACAGGCTCCAGAAGAAGTTGATGATGAAGGGCACCTGCGCCAGCCCCAGCAACCACGCGGCGTGGGAGATGCTCACGTTGAGCTTGAGCGCCAGCGACAGGCCATAGGCCACGTCCGGCCCCGCGGCGTAGGTCGCGCCGCCGTTGTACATGCGCCGGTGCATGCCCTCGAGGCCCTGGATGAACATGGGCATGAACACCAGGTTCATGAACACCAGCGACAGCGCGAAATGCACCTTGCCCCAGGACTCGTTCATCAGCCGCCCGGTCACCTTGGGGTACCAGTAGTAAATCCCGGCAAAGAGCGCGAAGATCGTGCCCGGCGCCACCACGTAGTGGAAATGCCCGATCACGTAGTAGGTGTCGTGCAGGTGGATGTCCGTCGCGCTGAAGCCCAGCGGCAGGCCGGTCAGCCCGCCGATGCCGAACATCGGCAGGAAGGCCAGCGCGAAGAGCATGGGGGTGTTGAACCGGATCGAGCCGCCCCAGAGCGTGAGCATCAAGGTGGTCAGGATGATCACCGAGGGGATCGAGATCAGCATCGTGGTGGTCTGGAAGAAGGTGCTGATCTTGGTGCCCATGCCGGTCAGGTACATGTGGTGCGCCCACACCAGGAAGGAAATGAACCCGATGGCGATCGCCGAGTACACCAGCGACTTGTACCCGAACAACGGCTTGCGGGTGTTGTTGGCCAGCACCTCGGCCACGATCCCCATCGCCGGCAGGATCAACACGTACACCTCCGGATGCGCCAGGAACCAGAACAGGTGCTGCCACAACAGCGGACTGCCCCCGCCACTGACTTCCATCGGCTTGCCGCCCACCACCAGGCCGGTCGGCAGGAAAAACGAGCTGTCGAACAGGTTGTCGCACAGTTGCAACACCCCCGCCGCCTCCAGCGGCGGAAAGGCCAGCAGCAGGATGAACGCGGTCACCAACTGGGCCCACACGAAAAACGGCAGCCGCATCCACCCCAGCCCCCGGGCACGCAGTTGAATGATGGTGGTGATGATGTTGACCGCGCCCAGGAGCGAGGAGGTGATCAAAAACACCATCCCGATCAGCCATAACGTCTGCCCGTTGATCAGGTACCCGGCGTCCGTCACCGTGGCCAGCGGCGAGTACGAGGTCCACCCCGACTTGGCCGCGCCGCCCGGGATGAAAAAGCTCACCAGCATGATGACCCCGCCGCAGAAATAGACCCAGTAGCTCATCATGTTCAGTCGCGGGAAGGCCATGTCCGGCGCGCCGATTTGCAGCGGCACCACGTAGTTGCCAAACGCCCCGGCCGCCAGCGGCACGATTGCCAAAAACACCATGATCGTGCCGTGCATCGCGCCGAACGAGTTGTACAGGTCCGGCGACATGATGCCCTTGTCCGCCATGTCCGGCCCCAACACCGCCAGCAGCAGCTTGCCGAAGATCGGAATCGGCTGGCCCGGATAGGCGAGCTGCCAGCGCATCAGCGCCATCAACCCGTACCCGATGAACAAAAACACCAGCGCGGTCAGGCCGTACTGGATGCCCACCACCTTGTGATCGGTGGAGAAAATGTAGCGCCGCCAGAAACTCTGAGGCGCGTGGTGCTCGCTCGCGGAGCCGATGGTTCCTGCCATAGGTATGTCTGCCGAAAACCGGGCCGCCGTCGGCGCCACTGGACCTGCCAAGGTTGCTGCCCGCACCGCCCGACTTTGGCCAAAATTGTTGCCCCGAAGGCAACCAAAGTTGCGCGCGCAGCCTAGGGCCTGTCCCGGCGGGTGTCAACCGGCCTGCGCGGCAATCCTTGCTTCGCGTCCCCGTGGGAAAACCCGCTCCAGCTTATGCTCGCGCGCCCGGCCGCCGCGGCGCGATTTGCCGCGCCGCCCCCGCCCGGCTAACCTCCCGCGACTTGAACGCGACGAATCAGACACCCCGCCCCGTCAACCGCCTGGCGCGCGAAAAATCGCCCTACCTGCTCCAGCACCGCCACAACCCGGTGGACTGGTACCCGTGGGGCGAGGAGGCCTTTGCCCGCGCCCGCGCCGAGGACAAGCCCGTGTTCCTGAGCATCGGCTACGCGACCTGCCACTGGTGTCACGTCATGGAGCGCGAGTCCTTCGAGGACCCCGAGGTGGCGCGCTTCCTCAACGCCCACTTTGTCAGCATCAAGGTGGACCGCGAGGAACGCCCGGACGTGGACCAGATTTACATGACCTTCGTCCAGGCCACCACCGGCAACGGCGGCTGGCCGCTGAGCGTCTTTCTGACCCCCGACCGCAAGCCGTTTTTCGGCGGCACCTACTTTCCGCCCCGCGGCCGGCATGGGCGGGCCGGCTTCCTCGACGTGCTCGAACAACTCCACCGGCTCTGGCTAACCCGCCGGGCTGACCTGCGCGAATCGGCCGAAGTGCTCCTCCAACAGCTCGGCCAGTCGCTGCATTTCGAGCCGGCCGGCTCGGACTTGCCCGGCCCCGAGGTCCTCGACCACACCGCCGCGCGTTTCAAGGCGCAGTACGACCCGGAGCACGGCGGCTTCGGCGGCGCGCCCAAGTTCCCCCGCCCCAGCCAACCGGCCTTCCTGTTGCGCTGGGCCCACCGCACCGGCGACGCCGAGGCACGCCGCATGGTCCTGCACACCTGCGACCGCATGGCGGCGGGCGGCATCCACGACCAGCTCGGCGGCGGCTTTGCCCGGTACGCCGTGGACGCCGCCTGGCAGGTGCCGCACTTCGAGAAGATGCTTTACGACAACGCCCAGCTCGCCCAGCTCTACCTGGACGCCTTCCTGGTCAGCGGCGAGCCGCGTTATGCCGCGGTGGTGCGCGACATCCTCGAGTACGTGCGGCGCGACATGACCCTGCCCGAGGGCGGTTTCTGCTCGGCCGAAGACGCCGACAGCGAGGGCAAGGAAGGCAAGTTTTACTGCTGGACCCTGGCCGAGATGCAGGCGTTGTTGCCGCCGGACCAGTTCGCCGTGGCCGCCCGCTACTACGGCGTCACCGCCGAGGGCAATTTCGTGGACCACAGCGACCCCCATCCCTTGCCCGGCCAAAACGTCCTTCACGTGGCCGACCCCGACCTTGACCCGGCCGAAGCCGAACTGCTGCGTGCCGCCCAACAAACCCTGCTCGCCGCCCGCGCCCGCCGCGTGCGCCCGTTGCGCGACGACAAGGTGCTGACCTCTTGGAACGGCCTGATGCTCGGCGCCTTCGCCCGGGCGGGCGTGGTGCTGGGCGAACCGGCCTACCTGGCCACGGCCGAGCGCGCGCTGGCCTTCCTCAAAAGCCGGCTCTGGGACGCCGCGACCGCCACGCTGTACCACCGCTGGCGCGAGGGCGAACGCGACGCCACGCAGTTGCTCGAAGACCACGCCTTCCTCTTGGGCGGCGTGCTGGACCTGTACGAGGCCACGCTGGACCCGCAACACCTCGCCTTCGCCCTGCAACTGGCCGAGGCCCTCCGCGCCCGCTTCCACGACCCGGCCCACGGCGGCTTCTGGCAGGCACCGCCCGAGGCCGGCGACCTCATCCTGCGGGTGAAAGACGCCTACGACGGCGCCGAGCCGGCCGGCAACTCGGCCGCCGCGCTGGGGCTCTTGCGCCTGGCCGAGATGACCGGCCGTGCCGACCTGCGCGAACTGGCCGCGGGCACGTTGCGCCTCTTCGCCGAGCGCCTGCGCCGCCTGCCCGAAGCCCTGCCTGCGATGCTCACCGCGCTGGATTTCCACCAGAGCGGGCACGTGCGCGTGGTCATCGCCGGCGACCGCGACGCCGCCGGCCGGGCGGACCTCCTGGCCGCGGCGCACCGGGTCTTCGCGCCGCACCGCGTCGTGTTGGGCCACCAGCCGCCCGCCGAGCCGTTTGCCACCAGCCTGCCCGCCCGCGAGGGCCGGGCCACCGCCTACGTGTGCGTGGGCACGACGTGCCGGCCGCCGATCCAGAACCCCGCCGAGCTGGCCGCGACGCTGCGGGCGGCTCGCGTGTAACGCACGGGCGGCACCCGTGGCCAGGCGGCCTTCGCCGCCGCCCTGCCGCCTCACACTTCGCCCGGGAACCCCTGCTGGCGCAGCGCTTCGTACAGCACCAGCGCCACGCAGTTGGCCAGGTTCAACGACCGCGCCGCCGGGTTGAACATCGGCACCCGCAGCCAGTGCTCCCGGTATTCCTCGAGCAAGGCGCGCGGCAAGCCGGCGGTCTCGCGGCCAAAGACCAGATAGTCGCCCGGCGCAAACCGCGCCTCGGTGTAGCGGCGTGGCCCGCCTTGCTCTACCAGCCACAGCCGCGCCCCGGCGGGAAGCGCCCGGGCAAAGGCCGGCCAACCCGGCCAGCGTTGCCAGGTGACCTGGCGCCAGTAATCCATGCCGGCGCGCCGCAGTTGGGCGTCGTCCAGGCGAAAGCCCAGAGGCTCGATGAGGTGGAGCACGGCATGCGTGGCGGCGCACAGGCGGGCGATGTTGCCCGTGTTGGGCGCAATCTCCGGTTCCACCAGCACCACGTGCAGGACCGCGGGCGGCATGGCTCAACCTTCAAGCTCGCTCTCCGCGGCCGCCGCGGCCGCGCGCCGGGACCCGCCGCCATAAAACACCTTCCACAGCACCAGCCCGTGGGCGGGGGCGGTCATGCCGGCCTGGGCGCGGTCGCGCCCGGCCAGGAGTTCGCCCACCGCGGCGGGCGTGAATTTGCCCAGCCCCACCTGGACCAGCGTGCCCACGAGGCCGCGGCACATTTTGTAAAGGAAACCGTCGCCCTCGAGCACGAAGGTGAGCAGCGGGCCGCGCCGGTGAATCGCGCAGCGCCGCAGCGTGCGCACGGTCGAGGCGCGGGCGTAACCGGGATTGGCGGTGAAGGCGCGGAAATCGTGCCGGCCGCAAAGCCGCCGGGCGGCCTCGCGCATGGCGGCCAGGTTCAGTTTGCGCGGGACGTGCCAGGCCGTGTGGCGCAACAGCGGGTTCATGGCCGGATGGTTCCAGACGAAGTACCGGTACTGCTTGCCGGTGGCGTCGAAACGGGCGTGGAAGTCCGGCCGGGCGCGGCGGGCTTCGAGCACGCGGATGTCCGCGGGCAGCCAGGCGTTGAGGGCCAGCACCAGCTTGCGCGGGGGGACGCGGTCCTCGGCCCGGGGCACCGAGAAGTGGGCCACCATTCCCAACGCGTGCACGCCCGTGTCCGTGCGGCTGGAGCTGTGCAGCCGCGGCCGGCTGGGATAGAGCTGCGCCAGCGCGGCCTCGACCTTTTCCTGCACGCCGGTGCCGATTTTCTGGACCTGCCAGCCGGCGTACGCGGTGCCGTCGTAGGCGATGACCAGTTTGAACTTCCGCGCCGGCGCCGCGGCCGCGCGCGGGCTAGGCGCCGGAGCGGGCATCGAGGTAGGACTGCAGGAGGATCGCGGCGGCCATCTTGTCCACTTTTTGCTTCCGGTCGCGGCGGCGCACTCCGCCCTGCACGAGCAGACGCTGGGCCTGCACGGAGGTCAGGCGTTCGTCCCAGGTCTGGATGGGCACGGTGAGGGCGGCGCGCAGGGCGGCCACGAACTCCTGCACCTTGAGCGCGGCCGGGCCGTAGCTGCCGTCCATGTTCCGCGGCAGGCCCACGAGGATGAGGCCCACCTCCTTTTCGCGGATCAGTTGCCGGAGTCGCTCGAGCAGTTTCGCGAACGGCTCGGCCGGCACGTACTCCAGCGGCGAGGCGATCATGTGCAGCTCGTCGCTGAGGGCCAGGCCGATCCGCACGGTGCCGGGGTCCAGGGCCAGGATGCGCATGGGGTCAGAGGGTTTTGAAGACTTCGGCCGCCGCGCGCACGGTGCGTTCGATGTCCGCCGGTGTGTGGGCGGTGCTCAGGAACCCCGCCTCGAACTGGGAGGGGGCGAGGTAAATCCCGCGCGCCAACATGCCGTGGAAGAAGCGGGCGAAGCGGTCGCGGTCGGCCCGCAGGGCGTCGGCAAGGTTCCAGACCGGCTGGTCGGTGAAGTAGGCGCAGAACATCGAGCCCCGGCGTTGGACGCGCACGGCCACGCCGGCGGCGCGGGCCGCGTCGTTCAAACCGGTTTCGAGCTGTTGTCCCAGGGTCTCGAGGTACTCGTAGGCGCGGGCGTTTTCGAGCGCCTCCAGCGTGGCCAGGCCGGCGGCCATGGCCAGCGGGTTGCCGCTGAGCGTGCCGGCCTGGTACACCGGCCCCACCGGCGCCAGGTAATCCATGATGTCCGCCCGCCCGCCCAGGGCGCCCACCGGCAGGCCGCCGCCGATGATTTTGCCGAAGGTCGAGAGGTCCGGCGTCAGGCCGTAAAGGCCCTGCGCGCCGGCGGGCCCGAGGCGGAAGCCGGTCATGACCTCGTCCGCGATGAGCACCGTGCCATGCTGGGTGCACAATTGCCGGAGCAGTTCGAGGAAGCCCGGCCGCGGCAGGTACAGGCCGGCGTTGGCAGGGACCAGTTCGAGAATGACCGCCGCCAGGCTCGGGCCGTGGGCGGCAAAGGCGGCCCGCAGGGCCTCGGCGTCGTTGAAAGGCAGCACCAACGTGTGCCGCGCGAAATCCGCCGGCACCCCGGCGCTGTCCGGGTGCCCGAAGGTGAGCGCGCCCGAGCCGGCCTTGACCAACAGCGAATCGCCGTGGCCGTGGTAGCAGCCGGCGAACTTCACGATGGTGTCCCGCCGGGTGAAACCGCGCGCCAGCCGGATGGCGGCCATGCAGGCCTCGGTGCCGGAGTTGCAGAGCCGGACCTTTTGGACCCCCGGCACCTGGGTGCAGAGGCGCCGGGCCAGGGCCACCTCGAGGGGGTTGGGGATGCCGAAGCTGGTGCCGCGCTCGGCGGCCGCCTTCACCGCGGCGATCGTGCCGGGATGCGCGTGCCCCAGGATGGCCGGTCCCCACGTGCCCACGTAGTCCAGCAGCTCTTCCCCGTCCACCGTCCACACCCGCGCCCCGGCCGCGCGGTCCACGAAAAACGGCTGGCCGCCCACGGCGCGAAAGGCGCGCACGGGCGAGTTGACGCCGCCAGGCAGGTAGCGGAGCGCCTCGGCAAACAGGGCCTCAGAACGGGCACGATTCATCACGGTAGCGGGTGCAGGTTCGCGGCAACCCAGGCCGGGTCAGGGCGTAATCTGCGGCCAGGTCACGGTCAAGCCGGACAACAGGCGGGAGCGAGCGGTTTGGGCGGCCGTGGCCTTGGCGTGCAGGCGGTAAGCGCCCTTGACCAACGCAAAGACCTCGAGGGTGCGGCTGTCCGGGTCCACCAGCCAGTACTCCTTGACGCCGTATTGTTCGTAGAGGGCCTTTTTCTCGATGCGGTCGCGATGCCAGGAGGACTCGGAAACAACCTCCAGCACCAGGTCCGGCACGCCGCGGATGCAGTCCTGCACGATGCCCAGGTTTTCGCGGGCGATGAAGACCAGGTCCGGTTGCACCACGCGCCGCTCGGACAGGACGACGTCAATCGGGCTGAGGTACACCTTGCCCAAGCCGCGGGGGGTGACGTGGGCATCAAAGATTTGGGCGAGGCGGAGAATGACCGATTGATGTCCGGGACTGGGAGCGGGAGCTATGACGATTTCTCCATGCCACAACTCGGTGGGCTGGTTGGTCTCGGGCCGCGCGGCGCGCAGCTCCGTGTACGTCCAGAGCCGGCGGGGTTTGGAACGCGACAGGGTGGCCGTTGCCATGCCGGTATGATTCCCCGCCGGGCCGGGAAGGCAAACCGAATTGCCGCGAACCGGCACGACTTTCCCGCCTCGAAGCATTGTTCGGGAAAAGTCGGTCACGCGCTCACGGCGGGTCGCGCTGCCAAGCGGCGGGCCAGTTCAGGGGGAAATCCGGCATCACCGCCACGGCCGCGGGGTCGTTGTAGCCGTTCCACAACCGGTTGTTGCGGTAGGCGTTCTCCAGCTTGAGGGATTCCACGTGCCCGTCGAGGAATGCCGCGTTGCCGCGACCCCGGTGGCGGTCGCTGAGGAAGGAGGCGTACTCGTAGAACGCCCAGCGTTCTTCTTGGTCGTGGCTGTAGGTGGGAATGTGTGGCGGGTCAATGACGTAACCGTGGTTGCCGATGCGTTGGACGCTCTCTTCGGCGGGCAACGCGCTGCGAGCCTGGTCGGGCGTCATCGGCTCGTAGGGTTCGCGCGTGCCGGTGCCGTTGGCGCAGCCGAAGGCCAGGGTCTGCGAGGCGGCCGGCAGGGCGCTCAGCGGCACGGGAAAGCGTTCATATTCGCCGGAAAACTTCACCCGGGCGCTGCCCAGGAATTTGTAGTTGTAGCCGTAGGGCGCGTTGCGGCTGGCCGTCCAGCGAGGCACCGCCGGGTCGCGGATCACCTCGTAGCCGGATGTGACCTCCCGAGCGAAGAGGTTGAACCAACGCACGCGCGAGCCATCCGCCAGGCGCACTTGGTGCGGGGGCAGGTAGCCGTGGGTCTCGGCATACAGGTGCATGCCGATGGCCAGTTGCCGCAGGTTGCTGCGGCAGCGGATGTCGTGCGCCCGGCTTTTGGCCCGGGCCAGGGCGGGCAACAGCATCCCCGCCAAGATGCCGATGATGGCGATAACCACTAGCAACTCAATGAGGGTAAAGGCCCGGGAACGGCGTGACGGCAGAACAGTGAGACACTTCATCCGGGTCAAAGTGGGCAAACCGTGCTTCGGGAAGGTGACAGCCGGGAAAGGTCCGGGAAAAATCTGCCGCCTCCGGGCGGCTTTTTGCTCCGCCCCGCGCCTTCGGGGGCGGGCGCTCTCGGCTGTGTATCCGCCGGTGGGCCCATCCGGCCGGCCCCCGGACTTTTACCACCCCAGGACATAGGCAAAGATGAGCGGCGCCACGATGGTGGCGTCGGATTCGATGATGAACTTCGGGGTGTCCCGCCCCAGCTTGCCCCAGGTGATTTTTTCGTTGGGCACGGCGCCGGAGTAGGAGCCGTAGCTGGTGGTCGAGTCACTGATCTGGCAGAAGTAGGACCAGAGCCGCGTCTTGACGCCCAGGTCCTGCTCGAGCATTGGGACCACGCAGATGGGAAAATCTCCGGCAATGCCGCCGCCGATCTGGAACATGCCCAGGCCCCGCTCTTTCGTGACCGCGCGGTAATGCTCCGCCAGCCAGGTCATGTACTCGATGCCGGTGCGCACGGTGTGGACGTTGCGGATGTCGCCGCGCAGGCAGGCGGCGGCGTACATGTTGCCCAGCGTCGAGTCTTCCCAACCGGGCACCACCAACGGCAGGTTCTTTTCGCACGCAGCGAGGACCCAGGAATCCTTCGGGTCAATCTGATAGTACTTTGCGTATTTCCCGCTGCGCAGGACCCGGTAGAAGAACTCGTGGGGAAAGTAGCGCTCGCCCCGGCGGTCCGCGTCGGTCCACACCTCGAGCATGGCCTTTTCCATGCGCCGCATCGCCTCGCCTTCGGGGATGCAGGTGTCGGTGACGCGGTTGAGGTGCCGCTTGAGCAGGGCTTCCTCGTCGCGGGCGGTGAGTTCGCGGTAATGCGGCACGCGCACGTAGTAGTCGTGGGCCACGAGGTTGAACACGTCCTCCTCGAGATTCGCCCCGGTGCAGCAGATCAGGTGCACCTTGTCCTGGCGGATCATTTCGGCCAGGGACAACCCCAGCTCGGCCGTGCTCATGGCGCCGGCCAGCGTGATCATCATGTGATTGCCCTGCTCCAGTTGCTGGCGGTAGGCGCGGGCGGCGTCGAGCAGCGTGGCGGCATTGAAGTGCCGGAAGTGGTGTTCGAGGAACGCACTGACCGGCCCGGTCGCCGGGCGGACCAACATTTTTGGCAAACGTGGGTTGCGCTTTGTCATGGACGGCAGTTTAGCGAAGGCGGGTCGTTTGGGAAACGACTTTGCAACGCACCGGGCTTTCGCGGCGCGGAACGCGGCCGAGCAACGCGCACGGTCCCACGCCGCCGTGCTCGTACTCCTGCAAATTCGGACACTTCTTCCCGATCGCGTACCGGCCGGGTGCCGGCGTTGCCCCTTACTCCACCTGGAGAGCCTGTTCGAGAATTGCGGGCAGGTGCGCCAGCAGGGCGGTTTCCCCCACCACCACGCGGGCGCCGGAGTTCTGCGCCTGTGCCGTCACTTGCGCCGCGGCGTCGGGGTTCTGGCTGGCCACAAAGGCCACGACCGGGATGTGTGCGGTCAGCGGGTCCGCGTGCAGACTGCGGATGGCGGCGCAAGCGCGGTCGGCCAGCGCGCCCAACTCGAGCAAAACCACCAGCGGCCGTTCCCGGGCGGCCAGTTCATGCAGTTGGCCCAGGTCGCTCACCGATTGGGTCCGGTACTCGAGCGCGTCCAGCCGGTTGATCAACTGGTTGCCGGCCAGCAGGCCTTCGTAGAAGATCAGGGCCAGCGGTCTGGTCATGGCGCCAACGGTGGGCAAGCCCCGCGGCAAAAGCAAAATCTTTTCCCGGCCGGCCGACCGGCCGGGCGCCCCCCGCCGGGCGCGGGTTTCAGGCCGGTTTTTCGCCGTTGGGGGCGGGCGCCACCAGCACTTCCAGGCCGCGCGCGCGAAAGGTCTCGACCCATTCGGCCGGCGCCTGCCAGTCGGTGACCAGCGTGTGAATGCCCTCCAGGCCGCTCAACGGGCTGATGGAACGCCGGCCCAATTTGGTGTGGTCCAGGCAGAAAATCACCCGCTGGGCCGCGCGCATCATCGCTCGCTGGATTTCGATCAGCAGACCGTGCGAATTGGTCAGCCCCTCGGCCGTGATGCCCCCCGCGCTCATCACCGCCACGTCCGCGTGCATCTTCGAGAAAGACTCGACGGCCAGCGGCCCCACCAGCACGCCCAAGCGCGGATACAGCACCCCGCCGGACATGACGACCTCGACCTGGCTCGAGGCGGCGAAGAGGTTGGCCACCGGCAGCGAATTGGTGATCACCTGCGGCTTCTTGGGCTCCAAAAACCGCGCCACGTGGTAACACGTGGTGCCGGCATCCACGATCACGCTCTGCCGGGGCTGGATTAACTCGGCACAGGCGCGGCCGATTGCCTCCTTCTCGGCCAGTTGATGGGTGTCGCGGGCGTTGAAGACAAACTCGTCACTGCGCGGGTTGACAATCCGCGCCCCGCCGTGCGTGCGCCGGACCGTGCCGCGCGCCTCCAACAGGGTAACGTCCCGGCGGACGGTGGACACGGAGGCCTCCACGGCTTGGGCCAGTTCTTCGAGGGAAGCAAACTCGACCTGTTGCAGGTATTCCTCGAGCCGTTGCTGGCGCTCTTCAGGCGTCATCTTGGCAAATTGGTGGAAGATTCTGGAAGAACTTGCAAGAAATTTGTTGACATCCTGCACGGATTCGCTTCAATTTGCGCCCGGAACATGCCAGCAGTGCCGCAATCTCTGCCCCGAGCGGTGGTCGAACACTTGGTTCGCCAAGTGGTTTACCAGCGGCTGGGCAAACCGTTGCCCCGGCCGGCCACCGCGCCCAACCCCTTGGTGGTCAACGTCAGCGCCCGGCACTGCCACCTGACCCAGGAGGCCGTCGAGGCCCTGTTTGGCAAAGGGCACCAACTCCAGGTCCTCAAGTGGCTCTACCAAGAAGGCCAGTTCGCCGCCAAGGAGACGGTCACGCTCATCGGCCCGCGCAGCCGGGTCATCTCTAACCTGCGCATCTTGGGGCCGTGCCGGACCTTGAACCAGGTCGAACTGGCCTACACCGACGCCATCGCCCTGGGCTTCGAGATTCCGTTGCGGCTTTCGGGCGACATCAAAGACACCCCGGGCTGCATGTTGATGGGGCCGGCCGGCTTCTTCGAGATGAAGCAAGGTGTGATTCGGGCCTTGCGGCATGTCCACATGCACCCGGACGACGCGGCCTTTTACGGGGTCAAACAGGGCGACGAGATGCGGCTCAAAGTGGGCGGGCCCTGCGGCGTGACTTTCGACAAGCTGCTCTGTCGCGTGGACCCCGCCTTCAAGCTCGAGGTCCACATTGACACCGACGAGGGCAACGCCTGCAACCTCCAACCCCACACCCCGTGCGAACTGATCCGCTGAACCCTTTCCTTCCAACTCCCAACTCCACACTCCCATGAGCGAAGCACTCGGAATGATCGAAACCAAAGGCTACGTCGGCTCGGTGGAAGCCAGCGACGCAATGGTCAAAGCCGCCAACGTCAGCCTCCTCAAAACCATCCCCATCGGCGGCGGCATGATCACCGTCCTCTGCCGCGGCGACGTCGGCAGCGTCAAAGCCGCCGTGGACGCCGGCGCCAAAGCCGCCGGCAAGGTGGGCGAACTCATCAGCGCCCACATCATCGCCCGTCCGCACGAAGACCTGCTCAAGTCCTTCTTGGGCGAGGCGGCGCCGGCCAAACCCGCCAAGTAACCCCCGTCCGAAACGCAAACCCGAAACCCGACACCCACTTTATGGCCACCCAAGCACTCGGCATGATCGAAACCAAGGGCCTGTGCGCCCTGCTCGAAGCCAGCGACGCCGCCCTCAAGGCCGCCAACGTCACCTTGGTCGGCTGGGAAAAAATCGGCAGCGGCTACGTCACCTCCTTCTTCCGGGGCGACGTGGCGGCGGTCAAGGCCGCCACCGACGCCGGCGCGGCCGCCGCCGCGCAGGTCGGCCAGGTCGTCAGCGTCCAGGTCATCCCCCGGCCGCACGAAGGCCTCGCCAGCCTGGGCAAATGGCTTCAGTGACCGGCCCCGCCCGCCGCGAAACGGAAGCCGCGCGCCCGTGCTGCGCCGGTGATTTCGCCCCCGCGCTGACAAGCCCCGCCCTCGAGCCGTGAAAATCCTCGTCGCCAATCTCGGCAGCACCTCGCTGAAGTGGCGGCTGTTCGACTTCGCAGGCGGCGGGGAGCGCCTGCTCCACAAGGGCGGCCTGGAGCGCGTGAGCGACCACGCCCAGGCCATCGAGCAGTGCCTGGCCCAGCTCCGGGACGCCGGCCACATCACCGGCCCCGGCGACCTGGCGGCGGTGGGATTCAAAACCGTCCTGGCCCGGGGCGTCACCGGGTGCGTGCGCCTGGACGAATCGGTCCTCCAGGCCATGGAAGCCTGCAATCCCATCGCCCCCGCGCACAACCCGCCCTACGTCTCCGGCATCCGGCTGTTCGCCCAACGCCTGCCCGGCGTGCCCCTGGTCGGCCTGTTCGAGACCGCTTTTTACCAGTGGTTGCCCGATGCCGCCACGCGCTACGGCGTGCCGGCCGCCTGGCACGAAGCCGGCGTGCGCCGCTGGGGTTACCACGGCGCCAGCCACAAATTCATCGCCGAACGCTCCGCCGAACTCCTCGGCCGGCCCGACGTGGCCGCCCGCGCGCGCGACCTGTACGTGAACGGCGGCGCCACCCCGGTGCGCGAACCCGCGTTGCGCGTCATCTCCTGCCACTTGGGCGGCAGCTCCAGCCTGACCGGCCTCCGCAACGGCGTGGCCATCGGCAACAGCCTCGGCCTGAGCCCGCAATCCGGCCTGCCCCACAACAACCGCGTGGGCGACCTCGACGCCATGGCCGTGCCCTGGGTCCTGCGCACCCTGGGCCTGAGCCTGGACGAAGTCGAACGCCAGCTCTGCCGCGAAGCCGGTCTCAAGGGCGTCAGCGGCGTCTCGAACGACATCCGCGACATCCAGGCCGCCGCCGAACAGGGCCAGCCCCGCGCCCGCGCCGCTCTGGACTTTTTCGTCCACGAAATCCGCCGCTGGCTGGGCGCCTACCTGGTCGAACTGGGCGGCCTGGACGCCCTGGTCTTCACCGCCGGCATCGGCGAAAACCGCCCGGAAATCCGCGCCGCCGTTTGCGCCGGTCTCGAGGCCTTCGGCATCGCGCTGGACCCGGCCCAAAACGCCGCCGCGCGGGGCCGGGAAACCCGCATCAGCCCGCCCGACCGGCCGGTGCAGGTATGGGTCATCCCCACCAACGAAGAACTGGTCGTGGCCCGCGAAGTGAAACGCCTGTTGGAGCGCACCTCAGCCTGACTTTCCGCAAACCCAAAGCACAACGCACATACCGACTATGCCGCAAGCCATTGGACTCCTCGAAACCCGCGGACTGGTGGCCCTCGTCGAGGGCACCGACGCCATGCTCAAAGCCGCCAACGTCGAACTGGCCGGCCCGATGACCCAGGTGGGCAACGCCCTGGTCACGGCCGTGGTCGTGGGCGACGTGGCGGCGGTCAAAGCCGCCGTGGACGCCGGCGCCCAGGCCGTCAAGGCCATCCAGGGCGAACTGGTCAGCGTCCACGTCATCCCGCGCCCGCATCCGGACGTGGACGCCGTGCTGCCGAAGAAGAAGTAGCCCGAAGTCAGGAGTCAGAAGCCGGGAGTCACCATTCCTGGCTGCCGGCCTGGCCTTCTGACTTCTGACTTCTGAATTCTGACTCCTCTCCCATGTTCCTCGCCAAGGTCGAAGGCGCGGTCGTGGCCACCAAAAAGGACACGGCCATGAGCGGCCGCAAGCTGCTCCTGCTCCGGCCCATGCTGGTGGACGAAAAAGACCCCACCCGCTTCCGCCCCGGCGTGAACACCATCGTGGCCGTGGACAGCGTGGGCGCCGGCCTGGGCGAAATGGTCATGTTCTGCCAGGGCAGCAGCGCCCGCTTGGCCCCCGGGCTCAAGGACGCTCCCGTGGACGCGGTCATCGTCGGCATCGTGGACACCGTGGATGTGCTCGGAAAGGTCATCTACAGCGCCCGCAACTCGACCTGATCCCGGGCGGGCGCGCCGCAGCCCGGTCGCGCCTTCTGCCCCCTGATTTGCACCCCCTCCTGTCATGAGCACCGTGAACGAAGCCCTGATCCGCGACATCGTCAGCGAAGTGTTGAGCCGCCTGGGCGGCACCGCTGCGGCCCCCGCTCCGGCTCCGGCCACTCCCGCGCCCGCCCCATCCTCCCCGGCGGCGCCCGCGTGCGGCTGTCCAGCCGGCAGCCGGGCGCCCTCGCCGGCCCGACGCGGGACGTTCGGCGTCTTTCAGGACGCCAACGAAGCCTGCGCCGCCGCGCATGAGGCGTACCTGCAGTTGTCCGAAAAAGGCGTGGCCGGGCGCGTGAAGGTGGTCGAAATCGTCAAACGCCTCTGCGATTTCAACGCCGTGCCCTGGGCGCGCCTGGAGCTGGAGGAGACCAAGATCGGTCGGCTCGATCACAAGATTGAAAAACTCCAGGCCCAGCGCGGCATCCCTGGTGTCGAGTTCCTGCGCCCCGACGGCCTGAGCGGCGACCACGGCATCACGCTCGAGGAATACGCGCCGGTGGGGGTCATCGGCGCGGTCACGCCCAGCACCCACTCGATCCCCACCGCCGCCTGCAACCTCATCAGCATGGCCGCGGCAGGCAACGCGGTGGTCTTCAACGCCCACCCGGCGGCGGTGCGGTGCGCGGTCACGGCCATCCGCGCCTTCAACGAGGCCATCCACGCCGAGCTGGGCATCGAAAACCTCGCCTGCATCATCGAACAGCCCACCCTCGACTCCTTCCAGGCCATCGCCAAGAACGAGTTCGTCCGCCTGCTTTGCGTGACCGGCGGCCCGGGGGTGGTCAAGGCCGCCATGCAGACCGGCAAGCGCGCCATCTGCGCCGGCCCCGGCAACCCGCCCGTGCTGGTGGACGACACCGCCGATCTGGACCGCGCCGCGCGCAACGTGGTCTATGGCGCCTCGTACGACAACAACCTCCTGTGCATCGGCGAAAAGGAGGTGTTCGTGCTCGACCCGGTCTTCCAGCCTTTCCTGGCGGCCCTTGAAAAACACGGGGCCTACCGGCTCAACCCCGCCCAGGTCGAGCGCCTCACCAAGGCCGCCTTTGTCTTTCCGCCGGGCCAGGGCGCGGGCTGCCCGCATCCGGTGGTCAATCGCGACCTCATCGGCAAGGACCCGGCCGTGCTGGCCGCCGCCGCCGGCGCCAGCATCCCGGCCGGGACGCAACTGCTCTTTGCCGAGACACCGGCCGACCACCTGTTCGTCGAGGAGGAGCAGATGATGCCCTTCCTGCCGATCGTGCGGGTCAAGTCCGTCGAGGAAGGCATCGCCCTGGCCAAGCGGGCCGAGCACGGCTACCGGCACTCGGCCATGATTCATTCCCACAACGTGGCGCACATGACCGCCATGGCGCGGGCGCTGGAGACCACGCTCTTTGTGAAAAACGGCTCCTGCATGGCCGGTCTGGGCCAGGGCGGCGAGGGCTACGCCAACTTCTCGATCGCCACCACCACCGGCGAGGGCATCTGCAACCCCCGCACCTTCACCCGCGTGCGCCGCTGCGTGATGGTGGACAATTTGAGGATTTTCTGAGGAGCGAGGAGCGAGAAGTGAGAAACGAGGCCGCCAGCGAGCAGGACGGGTCGTTGACCGCTCCCGCCCGGTGTTTTCAGGACCTTCGGGTTTGGCGCAAAGCCCACGAACTCGTCCTGAAAATTTACCAGATCACGAAAAACTTCCCGGCGGGGGAACTGTACGGGCTGACCTCACAACTGCGCCGGGCTGCGGTGTCGGTGCCGGCCAACATCGCCGAAGGTTTTGCCAAACGGGGCGTGTCCGACAAAGCCCGGTATTTGAATATCGCGCGCGGCTCGCTCGAAGAAGTTCACTACTACCTGATTCTGGTCCGGGACTTGGGCTACGCCGATCCCTCGGCGTTGCTCGTCTGTTACGAGGAGGTCGCACGGCTTCTCAGCAAGTACACAAAAGCCGTAGCCACCCCCTCCTCCGGACCCGGATAATTCCCACTTCCCACTTCTCGCTTCCCAATTCTCGCTTCCATGCTCCTCGCCCGCGTTGAAGGCCACGTCACCGCCACCCGCAA
>Ga0272446_1001382_pt1 | contig 35252 bp, 33 predicted proteins | sample YNPCB0061_FD_194587 | JGI IMG/M metagenome (GOLD analysis project Ga0272446, IMG submission 194587) | Hot spring microbial mat communities from Yellowstone National Park, WY, United States - YNP-CB-006-1 | ecosystem: Environmental > Aquatic > Thermal springs > Hot (42-90C) > Sediment | place...
TCGTAGCAGAAGCATGCCGCACCTTCAAAAACCCTTGACACCATGCCACCGACTGCTGAAAAACTCTACCCTTGAGAGGGGCCGGGGTGGGGGTGACGGGCGTATGTGAAAGGTATTGGTGCTACTCGCGTGAAAGGCCGCTCGCGAACCGCTCCAGCGAGTTCCCACGGGGGTGACATACTGCTCTGCATGCACGTGCCAGGGGCCAGTTTGCGGGAGGATCCACCCGGTGGGCGTCCGGGCCTGATGGCGCGTCGAGCGCCAGCAAGCCGGCTGGTGTCACGTCGTACGTTTTCTGGAAGCGCTCTTCCGTATGACGTTCCGTCACACCCGGTCGTCGCGCGATCGCGCTTGACGCCTGGCTTTGCCGGATATATACTTGGAATGTTGCGTAACAAATATAAGAATAAAGGGAGAAGGTATGAGCCGCATCTATGGGAGCATTACGGAACTGGTTGGCAACACGCCGCTGGTGCGACTGAACCGGGTGAATGACACGCATGCGACAGTTGTTGCGAAACTCGAATGGTTCAACCCCGCCGGCAGTGTCAAGGATCGCATCGGCCTGGCTATGATTGACGCTGCAGAGCAGGCAGGTATCATTCGGCCCGGCGAGACAGTGATCGTTGAGCCCACAAGCGGTAATACCGGCATTGGTCTGGCATTTGTGGCAGCAGCCAGGGGTTACAGGATCATCCTCACCATGCCTGAGACGATGAGTGTCGAACGGCGCAAACTGCTGCGCGGGTTCGGCGCTGAACTGGTGCTGACGCCAGGTACCGAAGGTATGCGCGGTGCCATCGCCCAGGCCGAAGCGATCGCTGCGGAATTGCCGAATGCCTGGATACCGCAGCAGTTCAAGAACCCGGCGAACCCCGAGATTCATCGGCGCACGACGGCGGAGGAACTGTGGCGCGATACCGATGGCCAGATCGATATCCTGATCTCAGGGGTTGGCACCGGTGGGACGCTCACCGGCGTCTCGGAGGTGATCAAGCCGCGCAAGCCTTCATTTCAGGTGGTGGCGGTTGAGCCGGAAGCATCACCCGTACTGTCGGGCGGGAAGCCTGGTCCACACAAGATCCAGGGGATCGGTGCCGGGTTCGTTCCCGATGTCCTCAATACCCATGCGTATGATGAGGTCATTCGGGTCTCGAATGAGCATGCGTTCGAGACGGCGCGGCGCCTGGCGAAGGAAGAAGGTCTGATGGTTGGTATCAGTTCAGGCGCGGCAGCCTACGCGGCGCTGGAGGTTGCTCGCCGCCCGGAGAACGCGGGGAAACTGATCGTCTTCATCTCGGCCTCGAATGGCGAGCGCTACCTGAGTACGCCGCTCTACAGCGACGAAGCGTGATTGCGTCAGGTCAGAGACGCCGTTTGTTCCGAAATCAGGCGATCCCCGGGTGGCGAGAGTTCGTACCCACAGGCGCCTCGTCCTTCTCACACACGCGGCCGGGCGTCGCTATGGTGGTTGTTCACTATGGCGATGGCCCGGCTTCTGGTGCCGGTTCGTTTCTGGGAACTGCCGTCCAACAATGGCGAACCGTTGCGTCCAATCACCATTCCGGTACGTATCGTAGTATGCAGAGGTTCCGCGGTGGGCCGCGCAATCGGCTTGCGGGGCGGACGCCAGTGTCCAACTGCCAGCGGTGCGGCGTTTTTTCTGGAATGAAACCGCCATGCCGCCGCCAGGCTATTGTTGCTGGAGGGCCTGGCGGCCCTCCAGACCACCCTGCTGTGCTGGACTGCGTCAAACCGTTGCTGGTGAATTGGTATGCAGTGTCATTGCGAGCGCAGCGAAGCAATCTCCGCGGGCGAGAAGCGATTGCTTCGTTGCGGGCGCTCCTCGCAATGACCGCATGCCCATGGTGTTTCCACAAACCGTATAGTGGACCGTGTGAAGCGCCAGTGGAGGTCCGGAGGAGGCCTCCGTAGCGACGCCCCGCTGTCGAAACGACAGGGATCTGGAGGGCTACAGGCGCTCCACACTACCCTGTCGGGATGCACCGCCATCTGCAATCACACCATGTGGCACGCTGCTTGCTGAAGCTGAGGTCGGCAATGATGAAGATACCCTCATCCGAAATAACCCCCGAATCGATCTACCGTTCGCGGCGCCAGTTCATGCGCGGGATCGGCGCCGTTGCGCTCGCTGGTCTGGGGCTGACGGCATGTGGCGCTCCGGCAGATTCGTTCGTTGCGCCTGAACCGGGCGCAGTCGCCGGGCAGGCCGATGAGCTTGGCGATCCGCTTAACTCGTACCAGCAGATTACGACATACAACAACTTCTATGAGTTCAGCACCGACAAACAGGCAGTTGCACCGCTTGCGCGCGATTTCCAGACCACGCCGTGGACGGTGACGATTGGCGGACTGGTGAAGAAGCCGCAAATGATCGCCATCGAAGATCTCCTGCGGCGTTACCCGGCGGAGGAACGCATCTATCGTCTGCGGTGCGTCGAAGGATGGTCAATGGTGATACCCTGGCTGGGATTTCCATTGCGCTTCCTGCTGGCCGATGTTGAGCCACAGGCGGGAGCGCGCTATGTGCGCTTCGAGACCTTGCTCGATCCCGAGCGCATGCCTGGCCAGCGCGACGCATGGTACAACTGGCCGTATGTCGAAGGGCTGCGTCTCGATGAAGCCATGCACGACCTGACCATTCTCAGCACGGGACTGTATGGTAGGGTGTTGTTGCCGCAGAATGGCGCGCCACTGCGCCTGGTGGTGCCGTGGAAGTATGGCTTCAAGAGCATCAAGTCAATCGTCAAGATCGACCTGGTTGCGGAGCAACCGACTTCGCTCTGGATGGCCGCAGCGCCGCAGGAGTACGGTTTCTATGCCAACGTCAACCCGAACGTGCCGCATCCGCGCTGGTCACAGGCGACGGAGCGGCGCATCGGCGAGTTCGAGCGGCGCCCGACGCTGATGTTCAATGGCTACGGTGAACAGGTTGCAGCACTGTACGCCGGGATGGATCTGCGGGCGAATTACTGAGCGCGCGGCGGGCACGCATAAGAGTAGCGTCATGCGGGAAAGGATCAGAACGAACTGGATGCACATCGTCCACCCGGTGGCGCTGGCGCCGCTGGTGTTGCTGGCGTTCGATGCGACGACCGGTCGTCTGACGATTAACCCCATCCAGGATCTGACACATCGCACGGGGTATGCCGCAGTTCTGCTGCTGGTCGCATCGCTGGCATGCACGCCGTTCAGTATTGTGACTGGCTGGAAACGGCTGTTACGTTTGCGTCGCCCGCTCGGCCTGTATGGCTTTCTCTATGCGACACTCCACATGCTGGTGTTTGCGGCGCTGGATTTTGGCCTGGACCTCCGGCTGATCGTTCAGGAGATCGCCGAGAAACGCTATATTGTCGCCGGCCTGGCGGCACTGTTGCTGCTGACCCCGCTGGCGATGACCTCGACCCGCGGCTGGCAGCGACGTCTTGGCAGGCGCTGGAAGCAGGTGCATCGCCTGGTGTACCTCGCGGTTCCCCTCGCCCTGGCGCATTACGCATGGTCGCAGAAGGCGGATATTCGCCAGCCACTCGCGCTCGGCGCGATTGTGGCCGTGTTCCTGCTGCTGCGTCTGCCCGTGCTGCGCCGCTGGATCGAGGCGCGCCGGCGGAAGCCGGGAGATGTGCGGCACTCTACGCAGGTGACCGGCGGCGATCTGCCGTGAGGCCGGAACATGACCGCATTGCGCCGGAACTACGACTATGGTACCATGACGCAAAGCCTGTTCGGTGTTTCACATGGTATTGGCAAACGTACAGCCTGCTGGTTGCGGATGGCTGGCACACGCTGCTCGAATGGTCGCCCGATATGGTCGCCGTGTTGCGGCTCGCGTGGTTGTGCTGGCGCTGATCTGGTGCATCGGGCTGCACGCTCCGTTGTGTTGTATCGTGCATTGCCACGTCGCCCCCTGGTTGCTGGCGCGTTTGAGCAACTCGGCGCAACCTCAGTTTGTGTGTACGCTTGATCATTCTGCCAACGATCGGGACGCCTTGCCGCCGGCCAGATCCTTACCACCGGTGATCTATTCAGCGGTCATTGATTCGTGTGCGCTTCTCACGTTGCTTCTGATCGTTACCGGCTGGCTTGTGCCTGCCGCATTTGCCCCGATTTTTCACCCGGTTCCTCCGCCGACGCCTCCCCCGCGCAGCGTTACATCGCACCCGTGGGTCGTGTGAGCGTGTCCCGCACCTGATGGGTGATGCGGGACGTCGGGTATTTCACGATGGAGGAAACCATGTATCGTACATATCTCGGCGCATGGATGCTGCTGCTGGCGTGTGCCGTGGCGCTTGCCGCCTGTGGGCAGAGCACGTCGCAGACGGCCGGGCCAGTCGCCGATATTCCGGCTACCCTCTCCGCCAGTGGTGATGCTGCGAGGGGGAAGGTCTTCTATGAGGAGCAGGGCGGGTGTGTTGCCTGTCATTCGACCGGCACCGAAAAGCTTGTCGGCCCCGGGCTGGCCGGTGTGATGACAACGGCCGGACCCACGCATACCGACCCGGTTGACTACAAGGGCAATCTACCCAATGGTCAGCCGCGTACCGAGGAGAACATTGCGGCCTGGATTCGCAGTGGTGGCGAGGGCAAGGTCGGGGTGATGTCGGGGCGTGAAGTCAGCGATGCCGACATGGCCGACTTGCTGGCATATCTGCGCACGTTGAAGTAGGAGCCCGGGATCGTCCATCCCCACGCTGTCATCGCGCTGCGTGGGGATGGCGCGCGGTATTGCCGGGAACCCGTCTGCCGAACCAGCACGTATGGCAGTCGATCACAAGATACGGTACAATAGTGCCGGTGCAGGTTCGTCCTGGAACGTGATCAACGTGAGTTCTGGTAGCGGAGATGGCACAATGCTCGAGTCACGTAAGCGCACAGTAGCCATTCTCGTTTTTGACGATGTTGAGTTGCTTGATTTTGCCGGGCCTTTTGAAGTGTTCAGTTCAGCGCGCAACCTCACCGGCGACCATGAGCGCCTGATGGAAGTGTTTGCTGTGGCGGAGACGGCTGCGCCGGTACATTGCCGGAATGACCTGGTCGTTCTGCCGGCGCATACGCTTGAGAGCTGCCCGCCGATCGATCTGCTGATCGTGCCGGGTGGCGCGGGCGTCGGCCCGGCACTCGAACGCAGCAGCCTGATCGACTGGCTGCGGGCGCGCGCTCAGGAGGTGGAACTGACCGTCAGCGTCTGTACCGGCAGTTTTCTCCTGGCGCAGGCCGGGTTGCTTGCTGGCCGGCAGGCGACGACGCACTGGGAAAGCATTGGCGATCTGCGAGAGCGTTACCCGGAGGTACAGGTGGTCGAAGATCAGCGCTGGGTCGACTCTGGCGAGATCGTGACGGCAGCCGGCGTGAGCGCGGGGATCGACGTGGCACTGCACGTCGTCAGGCGGCTCTATGGTGCCGATGTTGCGCGTGCCACGGCGCTGGGCATTGAGTATGATTACTGGGAATAGTCGCGTGTGCTCACGGCCTCACGGCAGAGCGCGATCGCCAGCCATACGTCCACCCTTCAGCGCAACCCGGCGCCCGGCGCACGTGTGCCAGATATCTTCCGGAAACACGATGCGCCTCGCCAGCGAGTCGCCTGTCACCCTCGCACCGCTGTTCAGATCGATGCCATGCGGGAGATACGCTTTGTAGACGAGCTGGCTGCAATAGAGGGCGCCATCGGTGTCGGCATTGAAGAAGTTGGGGTTATACGGCGTGCGCTGCTGGACATGATCCAGGCAAAAGGCGGCCACCGCCTCGCGCACGCGCTGTTCCTCAACATCGCTCAACCCGCGCCTGGCCAGCGGGTAGGCTACACCAACCAGTTCGTCCAGCAAGAGGCGTTCATCGCCAAGCGGCCCCGCTTCCCACACGGTGCCCGGCATGGTAAAGGCGATAACGCCACGCGCGCCCGACTCGACGCAGCGCCCGCCCGGCCCGATGTAGATCGCACAATGATCGATCTCACCCGGCACAAGCCTGCCGAGCAGGCGCCACAACTCACCGAAGAGACTTCCCGGCACGCCATTGCGGGTGCAGAGAATATCGCCGGTGCGGAGGGTGAGGCCATTGAATCGATGCTGATAGCTCATCGCACCGGTTATTTACCGTTTGCGTGATCGCGAACGATCGCCCATACATCAATCTCGACCTGCGCGCCGCCGATCAGTTCCTTGACGCCGATGGTTCGCCGGGTAGGATACGGCGGGTGGAAATACTCGCGGTAGATACGATCCATCTCGGTATAATTCTGAATATCGGTCAGCGCCACGTTCACGCGCACAACATCGCGCAATGTGCATCCCGCCGCTGCCAGCACTTCCATGATATTGTGGATCGCCTGGCGGCACTCTACCTCGAACCCGCCGCTGATAATGCCGGCATGGCTCGGGTGCAGCCCCATATAGCTTGACGTAATAACCATGTTGCCGATGCGGATGGCCTGGTCATACGCGCCATGCGGAACCGGAGCGGCGTCGGTGAGAATGTGGATGTGCTCCATCGCACCCTCCTAGTGGTGCGCCGCGCGATGGCGCCTGCGCACATAGCAGAATACCGGAAGCGACGACCTGGCTGGAACCAGAGCCGCAGCCGTGATTATACTCGAAATGCGACGAGAATATGGTAATATGCGTCCCGTGGAACCGCTGCTATCGAGTACGAAGGGAGGGCGGTGTGACGACATTGGCGAAGATTGTTTCGGAGAAGGCCGGCATCACCGAGGCCCAGGCGCAGACAGCGGTCAGGGCCGTGGCGGATTTCTTAAAAGAAAAGCTGCCGGCGCCAATTGCCGGCCAGGTGGATGCCGTACTTGCTGCCGACGCCAGCGCTGTGGCCGGGGCGGCTGAGTCGTTGCTGAAGGGTGGCCTGGGCGGGTTGCTCGGCGGCACCAGGAATGATGACTAGCGTGGCTGCTATGATCGACACGTCGGAGCGCCGTGTGGCGCTGGTAACGATGGCCCATCCTGATGATGCCGAGTTTGGCTGTGGCGGCGCCGTGGCTGCCTGGGTGCGCGACGGGTGGGAAGTGCATTACGTGGTGTGTACCGATGCCGCCAGCGGTGGCCCTGACGAGGCGATCGATGTCAGTCAGGAGGCGCGCAGGCGAATCACCGAACTGCGCAAGGCTGAGCAACGCCAGGCATGCCACATTCTGGGCGTCGCGAGCGTGACGTTCCTTGATTATCATGACGGCCTGCTCCAGCCGACGCTGGAACTGCGCCGCGACCTGGTGCGCCTTATGCGTCAGTATCGCCCGACGCGCGTTGTGTGCCAGTCGCCGGTGCGTACCTGGCGCCCGGTCTACACGATCGGGCGCCACCACCCGGATCACCTGGCCGCTGGCGAGGCGACCCTGGCGGCGTTGTATCCTGCGGCGCAGAACCCATGGGATTTCCCGGAGTTGCTTGCCGAGGGCCTGGCGCCGCACAAGGTGCGCGAAGTGCTGGTCATTGGCGCGCCGGAGCCCAACTTCGCAGTGGACATCACCAGCACGATTGATGTAAAGCTGGCCGCGCTCCGCGCGCACGACAGCCAGGTTGGCGCGCGGTTCGCCGAGATTGAGTCGCGGTTGCGCAAACTGGCCGCAGACCTGGGTGAACCGCACGGTATGCAGTATGCTGAGGTGTTTCACCGTGCCGAAAACGCGTAGGTTGTGGCCGTCTCTCCTGGTGTTGCGCGCATGTGCTTCCTGATGGTGCGAACAATCTGAACCTGAACCAGTGAATGATCTCCCCGGGCCGTTCCGGCACGTTCCGGTTGAAGGTACATCACAACAGGATGCCGAGCGCGAGGAGGGAAGCAAACGCCAGGTGCAGTCGCGCGGTTCCTTTCAGCGCCGGGTTCAGCTCCCGCCCTTCGCCGGTCAACATGGTTCGCAGGGGTGTGATCGCCAGCGGCGCCGCCAGCCACGCGAGCAAGGCCCATGGCCCTGCCAGGCCGGCCAGCCACAGCAACGGCGGCGCCACGAATGCACCCACGACCAGCAGCGCATATTCCGCGCGGGTCGCCTGCACCCCAAGTAATACGGCGAGTGTGTGCTTGCCTGCCGCCCGGTCGGTAGCAATGTCGCGCAGGTTGTTTACCACAATGATAGCCGTTACGAGCATTGCCACCGGCACCGACGCCGCCCAGGCAAGGGGTGATACAACACCTGCATGCAGGTACGCCGTCGCAGTCACGGCGACAATCCCGAAAAAGATGAATGTGAACAGGTCACCCAGGCCGTGATAGCCGAGGGGCCAGGGGCCACCGGTGTAGAGCACGCCGGCGGCAATTGACAGCACGCCGATGACAAGGATCGGCCATCCGCCCACAGCAACCAGGTACACTCCAACGAGCGCCGCCAGGCCGAAGACGATGATCATGCCCTGCCGCACGGTTGCGGGAGCGAGCAAGCCGGCCTGCGTGACGCGCATCGGGCCGAGCCGCTCGGCAGTGTCTGCGCCTTTATGAAAGTCAAAATAGTCGTTTGCCAGGTTGGTGCCGATCTGAATGAGGAGTGCGGCAAACAGGGCCGCCACAAATGGCAGGGGGCGAAAACTGCCTGCAGTAAGTGCCACAGCCGAACCGACCAGCACCGGAGCAACAGCAGCCGGCAGTGTCTGTGGCCGCGCGGCAAGCATCCAGGCCCGCAATGGTTCATGGCGTACAGACGATGTCGGTGATCCCATACCTTCCTTGCTCTTCTCCTGTTTCAGGGGCGGGCGCTGAGCCTGGATCACGCGGCTGAGTATCAGCCAGGCTACCGGTTCCCGATTTCAACCCGTGCGCTCTATCGCACCGGCGCAACGCATGCCAGAAGGGGATGGCCCGGCATGATACCACGGGTTCAGTCTGTGGTGATGGGGGAAGCGAAACGAAAAGACCATAGGTGGAACATAACGCTTCCACCTATGGTCCTGTCACCCTCTACTATCAGGTAGAGCGAGGACGAGAACTATTTCGCCACGCCATCATAGAATGATACCAGAGTCTCAGCAGTCTGGCGGAGGAGCGCCACCAGTTCGGGCGGATCGAGCACCCGGCAGCCATCGCCATAACGCAGCAACACATTGCGGGCAGCCAGAAGATCAGAGGCCGTGGCGGTCACCAGCGCGCTGCCATCATCGCCGTACTCAATACGCGTGTTGGGAAAGAACGCGGCACCGTCGCGCCGTCGCGCGATATTGGGGTGGAGCCAGTAACGGAGCGTGAACGTACGCGGTTGTGGGCGCTCTGGAGGTATCTGGGCCGGCAGGATCTGTATCGTGCCGGGAACGATCCGATCAAGCCGGTAGTCGATGGCAGCGTTCGGCAACTCAGCGCCGGGTGGCTGTACCTCCAGCAGCGTCGCGTCAAGATAGCTGTGGCCATCGTTACGGAAGAAGATGCTGTACGGTGCCACGCGATGACGCCGTGGTGCCTCGGTGTCAAATGTGCTCCAGTAGCGGAATGCGAGTTCACGTTGCTCTTCGATGGCGCGGCGCACGGTTGTCAGGACGTTGGTGTCAATCCGGCCGCCGCCTGGCGTTTGTTGCCGTGCTGTACTGCGCCGTTCATAGAGCTGCGCCTGTGCGCGGTTGGGCAACATCTGAACCACCTGGTCGAGCAGTGCGCGTACGTGCGCGTGCTGCGGGCTGGCCGATCCTGCCGGGTAGCTTGAATCGAGCAATGCCAGCGCCTCAAGGCATGGTGGTGCCGGATTGAGCAATGCCAGTTCGCCCAGGTCCACAATCATGTATCGCCCCTGGTCGCGCTGGTAGACGATCCGGCAGTCGTACTCACCCTTCAGCGAGTCGAGATCATGTTTGAGGGCGGCTGCCGCATTTGCGGGGTAGCCGTTGGCCCCGAGTTCGGCCTGGATGCTGGTGATAAGCTCTTCGGCGCTGGCTGGTGCACGCAAAAGCAATCGTACCAGCAACAGGCGTCTGCGAAAGGTTAACCAGGAACTACGTTTGATACCGCCACTCCGGCGCGTCATGCCGTCCTCCATAGTGGGTGCGATGCGAGGAAATGTATTGCGGTGCAGCATACCACAAATGGGATTGATGGCCGGCCGTACAAAGGGTCTACAACGCTTACGCATTGGTTCAGGTTTTTGAACTTTTCTTCCGCAGGGGTGGACGAGTGCCGTCTCCGCAGTCTCAGGGCATGGGCAACGTCCGTCTCCGGCAGTGGGGTGTTTTTGCTCTGGCATGGTGCAAAAATCCTTCGCAGTCTGGCATGAGTTGCAGAGACCACTGCACTATGCTATACTGCGAATCGCCGGGCGATTAGCTCAGTCGGCTAGAGCGCATCGTTCACACCGATGAGGTCACTGGTTCGAGTCCAGTATCGCCCACCAGTCAGGTCGAGGCCTGCCGTCACGTATGGCAGGCCTTTTTGCGTGATCTACGCGTTGTTAACAACGGTGATGGGGTCAATACCTTTCAAATAAGCTCTTCGCCCCCACCCCAGCCCGCCCCCACTGGGGGCGGGAGACCGGCTTCTCCCCCAGCGGGGGAGTTGGGGGTGTATCGCGCCTTATTTGCAAGGTATTGGTGCCAGGGTGCCGGCGAGGTCTACTGAAGTCTGTCGCAGCGTCTGTCAGTCTCTGTTACCTCAACATAGATGTGATCATGGGCGCGTCACCAGCGGTATCCATGTCGATCTTCTGCCGCGGAAGGTGCTGGCGGTGGCGGTATTGTTGCTGCTCTGCGGATCAGGTTGCGACGACGAGACGATGGCACTGGCGGTGATGGTGCCGCTGCCGGGAGGCACGACAAGTGTGATGGTCAGCACCGGTGCAATGCTTGCCACGCCGAGCGCGCCGCGAATGCAGCTTACGGTTGTGGCGACGGTGCAGGTCCACCCGGCGCCGCCTGTCTGAATGCCGGTTGCACCGGGCGGCGGTGTAAACTGGATCTGTACACTGCCGGCTGCGCCGGGACCGGCGTTTGTGACAATCGCCGAGTAGGTCAGTGTCGCGCCAGGTTCGACCGGATCGGGTGAGTCGATTAACGCCAGCGCCAGGTCGGCGGGGCCAGGCGGCGGGTTCTCGAAGGCGCCCATGTCACAGGCGGCAAGACCGTCGCCGTTGCCGTCGATCGGGCGGGTTATGCCACGTTGATCCGTCACGGCGCAGGAACTGCCCACTGCCGGGTCGCCGGTGTCAATGGCGGGGCTACCGCTGAGTAATGCCACGGTCGGTGTCGGGCCGCCATTATCCAGGAGTGCAGCAGGCCGTGCGCTGTTGCCGGTCAGATTGCCGGTGAGCGTACCGAGGATCGTGCAGCCAGGTTCGGTGACACGATGGATCAGGTTGTACCCCAGCGAGTTCAGAATGCCGAAACAGTCGGGGTTAACATTGGCCGGTGATGGGCTACGATCGGCATTATCGGAAATAATGGTGTTTCGCAGGTTCAGCTGATTGATGACCAGGCTATCAACGCGTACCGATACGCCGCCGCCTTCGCCGATGTCGTTACGGTCATCGTCAGCGGTATTGCCGGTGATCGTGACGTTGTTCAGTGTGGCAACGCTCACCGGCGGACTCGCCAGCGCCTGATCGCGCGAAACGCTGATGCCGCCACCGCTGTTGCCGGCACTATTGCCGGTCATCGTGACATTCGTCAGGGTGGCGCTGCCGCCGTTGAAGACACTGAGTGCGCCACCCAGGCTGGCGGCGCGGTTGCCGGTGAAGGTTACGCGTTCGATAGTTGCGCTGGCGCTCGCCGGGTTGACGCCATCGCCAAGCACCTCGATGCCGCCGCCGCGCGTTGCGCGCCCATCGCGTACCACGCTATCCTGCAATGTCAACGTTGCACCTGGTTCAACGAGGATGCCGCCGCCGCCGCCAGGCGCCTCTCCGGTGCCGCGCAATGTGATGCCGCTGATCGTCAGCACGGCGGTGGCGAGGGCGTGAAACACGCGGTCACCGGATGCCGCAACAATTGTCGTCGCAGGGGCACCGGCGCCAGTGATCGTCAATGCTGCGCGCACGTCGAGATCGCCGTCGGCATTCTCGTCCTCAGGGGTCGGTGCAAGCGTCAACGTGTAGGTTCCCGCCGGCACGATAATTGTATCGGGGCCAGGGTTGGCATTGGCGGCGCTCACAGCCTCCCGCAATGAACAATCGGCGTCGCACACACCATCGGCGGTATCGGCAGTCCTGGTCACGACCAGCGTGAGTGGCGCGGCAGCGGCAGGGATCACTGCATATACAACCACAAGCGTCGCTCCAAGCACGCCCAGCAGCAGGCGCGCGCGCAGGGGCACGATGGAACGCATGGCCAACCTCGTATAGCGGACAAGTGGCGGCTCCACACAGGCGTATTGTACTACATACCCTGGCATGTGATGCTTGACAAGTTAAAAGAAGGTCGAGTATACTCCACAGCGTAATGGCCCAGCATACACAGGCAGCATGAACCAGCGAAGCGCCAGCCTCCTCCTTAGCCTGCTCCTTGTAGCCCTGATTAGTATCACGGGTTTATGAGCGGTTGGGGGGAAACAAGCACGGCGCAACGATGAGACGGGCCCCTCCCAGACGCGGGAGGGGTCCTTCGTTTATGCCCGGACACCAGTTTTATCAGTAGCAGAGGAGAAGCAGATGTCCGACAAGCGTACCGGCGCTCAGGTAATGTGCGAGGCGCTGATCCGCAACGGGGTGGATGTGATGTTTGGCATCCCGGGCGGAGCGATCATGCCGTTCTACTACGCGATGTGGGAGTACCGTGACAGGCTGCGGCACATCCTGTGCCGTCACGAACAGGGCGCGGGGCACGCCGCCGAAGGGTACGCCCGCGCCAGCGGGCGGCTGGGGGTCTGCATCGGTACCAGTGGCCCCGGCACCACCAACCTGGTCACCCCCATTGCCGACGCGATGATGGACAGTACACCATTACTGGCGATTACCGGCCAGGTTGGCTCCCACGTGCTCGGTAAGGATGCCTTCCAGGAGACGGATATCACCGGCATTACGATGCCGATCACCAAGCATAACTACCTGGTGAAGAAAGCCGCCGAGTTACCCTATGTCTTTGAAGAGGCGATCTTTATCGCCACCACGGGTCGCCCCGGGCCAGTGTTGATAGACATCACCAAGGATGCACAGCAAGCGACGATCGTTCCCGACTGGAACATCAAACTCGACCTCCCGGGCTACAAGCCGAACTATCAGCCGAATCGTAAGCAGGTGCGCGAGGCGATCAAACTCCTGTTGAGCGCCCGGAAGCCGCTGATTATGGCCGGCAATGGCGTCATCATGGCCGGGGCCGTTGAGGAGTTGCGCGCGTTTGCTGAACAGACACGCATCCCGGTCATTACCACCCTGCACGGCATCGGCGCCTTTCCTGAGGATCATCCGCTGAGCATCGGCATGCCGGGCATGCATGGCTGGGTGCATGTCAATCGCGCCATCCAGGAATGTGATGTGCTGTTCAATATCGGCGGGCGCTTCGATGACCGGGTGACGGGCAAGGCCAGCACCTTCGCGCCGCATGCGAAGGTGATTCACGTTGACATTGACCCGTCGGAAATTGGCAAGAATGTCAAGGTGACGGTGCCGATTGTTGCTGATGCGCGCCTGGCGCTGCAGGCGTTCCTCAGCGAGTTCCCGGAGCGTGAGGCGTTTGCCGAGTTGCACGGCCATGCCTCCGACTGGATGGAGCATATCCGTGAGATGCAGTCGAAGCATCAGCACAAGCAGCAGTATCTCAACCGGTCGGAGACCGAGCATATGAGTCTGCCGCCGCACGACGTCTACGCTGCGCTGACTCGGGCGCTCAACACGCGTGGCAATTATCGCGTCGTTACCGATGTCGGTCAGCATCAGATGTGGGCGGCGCAACTGATCGACTGGTATCGCCCGCGCACCCATATCACATCCGGTGGCGCGGGCACCATGGGGTTTGCGGTTCCGGCAGCGCTGGGTGTGGCAGTGGCCCATCCGAACGACACCGTCTGGGCGGTGTGCGGCGATGGCGGCTTCCAGATGACCAACCAGGAGATGGCGACCATCATCCAGGAAGGGATCAAGAATGTCAAGGTGGCCGTAATCAACAATGGGTACCTTGGCATGGTGCGCCAGTGGCAGGAGCTCTTCGAGAACAAGCGCTACAGCGGCACGCCGCTCTCCGGGCCGGATTTCGCAAAACTGGCCGAGGCGTATTACTGGAAGGGTATCACTGTAGAGGATAGCAGCCAGGTTGAGGCGTCGATCGAGGAAGCCTATGCGACCGACGGGCCGGTGCTGATTGATTTCCGTGTCGAGCGCGAGGTGAATGTGTTCCCGATGGTGCCGCAGAACAAGAGTATCGGTGAGATGATCCTGGAGACGCCACACGAGTCGTAGCATGCGTTGTGGTGGCGCCACTCGCGGCACTACCCACGCTCAATAGGAACACATGCCATGAAAAAACACACAATCGTCGCGCTCGTGCAGGACCGCCCTGGTGTGCTGAGCCGGGTCATCGGGCTTATCCGGCGACGCGGCTTCAATATCGAAAGCCTGGCGGTCGGCCATAGCGAGACGCCGGGAGTCAGCCGGATGACGATCGTGATCGAGTGGGAGGATGTGGAGCAGGTCGTCAAGCAGCTCTACCGCCTGATCGAAGTGCTTAAAGTGAGCGACGTGACCGATGACCCGGTCGTCGAGCGCGAGATGACGCTGATCAAGATCCATGCTCCCGGGCCGAAACGGCCGGAGATCGTCGCGCTGAGCGAAGTATTTGATGCCAAAATCATTGACGTCGGCGCAAATACGATGGTGATCGAGATGACCGGCTCGCCAGCCAAGGTGCAGAACTTTATTGATGTGATCCGCCCCTACGGCATCAAGGAGATGATGCGCACCGGGCGGATCGCCATGGTGCGCGGCGTGCGCGGCCATAATGCCGAGGAGTTCGTCGAAAATGCCAACGGTCACGCCGAACGTGTTCCTGTGATGAATTAGTGCCTATCCATAGATTAAGGATGGCTGGATGGCATTGCGAGCGATAGCGAAGTAATCTCCTCATCAAATACCGAGATTGCTTCAGCATGTGGCCGGTATACGAGGGAGTATGCCGGGGTTCCAATCCTTTGCTTGTCTTGACTATTACAGCACGGGGTGGTTGCTCTGCCCCGCCAGGAGTAAGAATCACTGCCATGGCCAGGATTTACTACGAAAACCACGCCGACCTGTCCCGCCTTGCGGGTCGTACCATCGCGATTATCGGCTTCGGTAGCCAGGGTCACGCCCACGCGCTGAATCTCAAAGAGAGTGGCTGCGATGTTGTGGTCGGCCTGTATGGCGGGTCGAAAAGCTGGAGCAAGGCCGAAGGCCTTGGTCTGAAGGTACGCACCGTTGCCGATGCGGCGAAAGAAGCACAGATAATCATGATCGTCACACCCGATACTGGACAGGCGGCGCTCTATCGCGACGAGATTGCGCCCGCCATGACCACCGGCAAGACGCTGATGTTCGCCCACGGCTTCAATATTCGCTTTGGCCAGATCGTTCCTCCTGAAGGTGTGGATGTCAGCATGGTCGCGCCCAAGGCACCCGGGCATCGGGTACGCGAGGTCTACACGCAGGGTGGCGGCGTACCGGCGCTGGTCGCCGTCCACCAGGACGCATCAGGCAATGCGCTGGCCGATGCGCTGGCCTATGCACGCGGCCTCGGCTGCACACGCGCCGGTGTGCTCGAAACAACGTTTGCTGAAGAGACCGAGACGGATCTGTTCGGGGAGCAGGTTGTATTGTGCGGCGGCGTGTCGGCGCTGGTCAAAACGGCCTTTGAGACACTCGTCGACGCCGGCTATCAGCCTGAGGTGGCGTATTTCGAGTGTATGCACGAACTGAAGCTGATCGTTGACCTGTTCTACCAGGGCGGGCTAAACTACATGCGCTATTCGGTCAGCGATACCGCCGAGTGGGGCGACTATACCGCCGGGCCGAAGATTATTACCGACGAGACGCGCGCAACCATGAAGCGCATCCTGGCCGATATCCAGAGTGGCGCATTTGCGGAGGACTGGATTGAGGAAAATCACAATGGCCGGCCGCGTTTCAATGCCTACCGGGCGAAGGATGTCTCGCACCAGATCGAGCAGGTGGGTCGCGAATTGCGCCGTATGATGCCGTTCGTCAATCCGCGCGAGGTGACGCCAGGCGAGGGTGGGGCCTGAGAGAACCGAGGACGGAGGACGGAGGACGGAGAACCGAGAACCGAGAACCGAGGACGGAGGACGGAGGACGGAGGACGGAGAACCGAGGACGGAGGACGGAGAACCGAGGACGGAGGACGGAGAACCGAGAACCGAGGACGGAGGACGGAGAACCGAGGACGGAGGATGGAGAACCGAGGACGGAGAACCGAGGACGGAGAACCGAGGACGGAGAACCGAGGACGGAGGACGGAGAACCAGGAACCGGGAGCTCCAGATCAAGCATCGAGAATAGCATCGTGAGGGAATGGCGAGGGACATTGTGTCGAGCGACTATACCTATCGAAAACTGATTGTCTGGGATCGGGCGCAGCGACTTGCGCTTGAGGTATTGAAACTCGTCCAGCGATTGCCGTCGGGTTGGGGAACGGCCGTTATTGCACGTCAGATCATCGGTTCAGCAACATCAATCGGCGCGAATATTGCTGAGGGGCATGGCCGTTTTACACCCGGCGCGCATCGCAATCATCTGTCAATCGCGAAAGGGTCGGCGGCGGAAACTGATAGCTGGCTTGATCTGCTCTGTCGTGCTGGCCATCTTTCGGAGGAGGAAGAAGCCAGGTTGCACACGGAATGCCATGAGATCATGGCCATGTTGACCAGTAAGATTCGTAAGCTGGGAGATTCCGTGAATCAGTCTCCTTCCGTGGTTCGCGAAGAAACGGCATCTTATCAGACTGATACGCCCACCGAGCCGCCGTTTCCGTTCGTTCCCGAAGACTATTTGTAGCAGTTCTCAGTTCTCAGTTCTCAGTTCTCAGTTCTCAGTTCTCAGTTCTCAGTTCTCAGTTCTCAGTTCTCAGCTCTCAGCTCTCGGCCAATGAAAAGGAGTCATACAGCAATCATGGAGGATCACGTACGCATCTTCGACACCACATTGCGTGACGGCGAACAGGCGCCGGGTTGCACAATGACGCTGGAGGAGAAGCTGGAAGTTGCACGGCAACTCGCGCGGCTGGGTGTGGATATTATTGAAGCCGGCTTTCCCGCCGCGTCTCCCGGTGACTGGGCGGCAGTGCACGAGATCGCCAGCGCGGTCGGCTCACCTGACGGGCCGGTGATTGCCGCGCTGGCACGCGCCAACAAGGACGATATCGACAAGGCGTGGAGCGCGATCCAGCCGGCTGCGAAGAAGCGCATTCATACGTTCATCTCCTCGTCCGACATCCATATTGAGCACCAGTTTCGTTCCACCCGCGAGGAAATCCTCGAACGCGCCAGGCTGATGGTGCGCTATGCGCGCTCCCTGTGCGACGATGTCGAGTTCTCGCCGATGGATGCAACGCGTTCCGAACCGGAATATGTCTACCGCATGCTTGCCGCGGTCGTCGCCGAAGGCGCAACGACGCTCAATATCCCCGACACGGTCGGGTATGCGACCCCGGAGGAGTACGCCGCCCTGATTGCCGGCATCTACCGGCATGTTCCCGGCGCCGAACAGGTTATCATCTCGACACATTGCCATGACGACCTGGGGCTGGCAGTTGCCAACTCGCTGGCCGGTGTGCGTGCCGGCGCGCGGCAGATCGAATGCACCATCAATGGTATTGGTGAGCGCGCGGGTAATGCTTCGCTCGAAGAAGTGGTGATGGCGCTGAAGACACGCCGCTCGTTCTTTAATGTTGATACGCGGATCAACACGCGCGAACTGGCGCGCAGCAGCCGCTTGCTCAGTACAATCATCGCCATGCCGGTACCGCCGAACAAGGCCATTGTCGGCGCCAATGCCTTTGCGCATGAATCAGGCATCCACCAGGATGGCGTGCTGAAGCATCGCATGACCTATGAGATCATGGATGCAACGACCATCGGCCTGGATGGCAATTCGCTCATTCTGGGGAAGCATTCGGGCCGCAATGCGCTACGCACGAAACTGGCGGCAATGGGGTATGAATTCGATACCGAGGAGGAGTTCAACCAGGTCTTCCAACGCTTCAAGGAGCTGTGCGACAAGAAGAAGGTCGTGGATGACCGCGACCTGGAGGTGCTGGCGACCGGCGGCTCGTTACATACGCCAGAACTGTACCGCCTGGAGCATGTGCAGGTGACCTGCGGTACCGGCGTTACACCGGTCGCGACGGTGCGCATCGTTGATCCGGATGGCAATGCGACCACGACAGCGGCGCATGGTACCGGCCCGGTTGACGCGATCTACAAGGCTATTGACCGGGTGATCGGGCGACCGAATGAGCTCATTGAGTTTTCGATCAAGGCGGTGACCGAAGGGATTGATGCGGTGGCCGAGGTGTCGGTGCGGGTTCGTGAGCCGGGCGACGCCGTGACGGAGGGCGAGTATCGCGTCGGGCGGCATCGTGGGCCGCAGATTTACAGCGGCTACAGCGCCAATACCGATACCATCGTCGCCGCAGCCGAGTCGTATATGGCGGCGCTGAACAAGATGATCGCCGCGCGCCAGGAACGATTGAGCGCCGAGAATGCAGCCTATGCCGCCGGGTATGACCGCACGAAGCCGACCTATGCCGTGGACCTGTTCGGCCAGAATGCCGTCGGGGCGGCGGAATAGCGGGTACGGGCTCAACATTGCCATGATGAACTCAATCGCCTATCTTGGCCCACCCGGCTCGTACAGCGAGATTGCTGCGCTCGCATATGGTGGTGCGGCTGCAACGTACGTTCCACTGTCCAGCATGCCCGCGGTGGTTACCGCCGTTGAAACGGGCGCAACGACCGCCGGTGTGCTACCCATCGAGAATGTACTGGAGGGAAGCGTCACCACCACGCTCGATCTGCTGATCCACGAAACGAATCTGCGGATAACGGGCGAGACGGTCATCCCCATCCGGCATTACCTTGTCGCGCGTGCCGGTATTGCGCTTCACGAAGTGAAGGTGCTCTACGGCCATCCGCAATCGCTTGGCCAGTGTCGCCGGTTCATCGAGCGCTGCCTGCCCGGTGTGGCCACGGTCGCGTCGTTGAGTAACAGCGCCGCGCCTGCCGAGGCACTCGCCGATGAACGGCCGGCGGCAGCCATCGGTACCCTGCGCGCCGCCGAACGTGTCGGTGCGACGATACTGGCCAGTGATATCCAGGATCGCACCGGCAATGTCACGCGTTTTATTGCGCTTGGCCGCCACGATCACGCGCCCACCGGCGATGATAAGACGAGTTTCTGCTTCGGCTTTGACCGTGAGGATCGGCCTGGAGCGCTGGTCGAGGCGCTCTATGAACTGGCATCGGTTAGCATCAATATGACGAAACTGGAGTCGCGTCCGGCCAGAGAGGTGCTGGGGCAGTATATTTTCCTGGTTGATATCAATGGCCACCGTGAAGAACCGGCCGTTGCCGCCGCACTTGAGCGCATTCGCGCGAAGACTGGTCTGTTCAAGGTATTTGGCAGCTATCCTCGCTGGAAGGAGGGCGTCGGGAATGGGTGTGACTAGGCTGGTACTATCCGTTCGGTGGGTCGCGTAGCGAGCCACCCGTCGCGTATGATCAAAGCCGTAACCTGTTGCCGGCCCGTGAGCGTACACTGGAAATTGTTACAGGAGGGAGACAACATGTACGATCTGGTCATTATTGGCGGCGGTGCGGCCAGTCAATCGGCAGCGATGTATGCGATCGGCAAACAGATCCATTTCCTGATGATCTGTGAGAAGCTGGGTGGCCGCGTCGAAGATGTTGCACCTACCGAACATGACTTTACTCTCGGCAAGATGCTGGTGCATTACGACGCGCCGGATGCCCAGGATGAAGAACAGCATCTGATTGGCAGCTCCGCTGTTCATCTGTTTGAACGCCAGCTTACAACACAACGTGGGCGGATTCTGGTTGATCGTGTCACGGCAATCGAGCGCGACGGCGATGGGTTCCGGATAGTGACGGAGCAGCATGGTGCAAGGAGCAGTCGCGCCGTTATCGTGGCGACCGGGGCCGTGCCGCGCGAGCCAGGGTTGCCGGGGAAGGGTGCGGCCCATGTGCGCATACTCGGTCACGCAGCCACGACCCACACCAGCAATGTGGCAGGCAAGATCGTGGCTGTGATCGGTATGACTGAACAGGCGCTCTATGCCGCAGCCGAGATGGCGCAACTTGCGCGACACGTCTATCTGCTGACACCAACCACAACCCTGCTCGACAGCCCGATAGGCGCTGCGCTGGGCCAGCTTCCAAACATCCAGACGCTGGCGCGCGCCCAGATTATTGACGTTGTCGGAACAGGTGCGGTTGAGGAACTGGTTGTTGAACATGCGGGGCGAACACATCGTATCGGCGTCGATCTGGCGTTTGTCGATTCAGGGTTGCAACCGCGCAGTAACCTCGTCCAGTCGCTTGTTGAGCTGGATGAGCAAGGTTTTATCAAGGTGGATGATCAGAATGCAACAACTGTTCCCGGTCTGTTTGCAGCCGGAGACGTGACCGATGCTCTGGGTGAACAGGTGCTGATCGCGATTGGCGAGGGTGCACGCGCGGCGATGAGTGCACACCGCTATCTCCTTGAGCGGCCACTGGTGCGCCAGGCAAATCGGTAGTGCCGGCGCATGGTGCGGAGTCTGTGTATGTGCCAGTCAAAGGTGGAGACGGCGGCAGGTTGGCGCAACATTGCGCCCCTGCTGCCGATCATTCGTTGCACGGATGCTCGGATGCTATTGATGACGTAGCTGGTTTCGCTGGTACGCCATCGCTTCTCCAGCATTGTTTCACGACAAGGAGCATACTGTGCACATTCTGCTCTACGACACAACACTGCGTGATGGAGCGCAGCGCGAAGGGCTCTCACTCTCGGTCGAGGACAAGCTGAAAATTGCACGCGAGCTGGACATTCTGGGCGTGCACTATATCGAGGGTGGCTGGCCAGGTTCAAATCCCAAGGATGCGGAATTCTTTCAGCGTGTGCGGCGCGGTATCTTGCGCCATGCAAAAGTTGCTGCCTTTGGCAGCACGCGTCGCGCCGGTTCACGCTGCGAGGCCGACGACAACATCCGCGCGCTGGTGAACGCTGAAACTCCTGTCGTGACCCTGGTCGGTAAGAGTTCGATCCTGCACGTCGCGCGTGTACTCGAGACGACAAGCGCCGAGAATCTGGCGATGATCGCCGAGAGCGTGGCATACTTCAAGCAACGAGGCAAGGAAGTCGTCTACGATGCCGAGCATTTCTTCGACGGCTATAAGCTCGATGCCGGCTATGCGCTGGCGACGGTTGCCGCCGCTGCCGCTGCCGGCGCCGATTGTGTCGTGCTGTGCGATACCAACGGCGGCAGCCTGCCGGATGACGTAGCGGCAATCGTCACCGCTGTGCAGCGCCATCTTGCGGCGCGCACCGCCAACGTCCCCACCCTGGGCATCCATACCCACAATGATGGCGCGCTGGCCGTGGCGAATGCTCTTGCCGCCGTGCGTGCCGGTTGCACCCATGTGCAAGGGACGGTCAACGGCTATGGTGAACGTTGCGGCAACATGGATCTGATCCCGCTGATTGCGAACCTGCAGCTCAAGCTTGGCTACCACTGCGTCGCGCCGGAACAGCTCCGGCGCCTGTCGGAGGTGTCGCATGTGGTCGCTGCGGTCGCCAATCTCAACCCCGATGCCCACGCGCCATATGTCGGTCATTCGGCATTTGCCCATAAGGGCGGCATTCACGTTGCTGCGGTTGCCAGGGCGCCCGAAACTTACCAGCATATTGATCCGGCGCTGGTCGGTAACCGGATGCGCGTGGTTGTCAGCGAGCTTGCCGGGCGCGGCAACGTGCGCATGCGCGCCGAGGAGCTTGGCCTGGATCTGAATGGCAATGAGCGGGTCGTGTTACAACGCATCAAGGAGCTGGAGAAGCGGGGCTTTCAGTTTGAAGCGGCTGAAGGGTCGTTCGAAATGCTGGTGCGCCGCGCTGCGCCCGATTATGAACCGCCGTTTGAGTTGCTCGACTTTACTGTGGTCGTCAACAAACATGGCGAGAACGATATGATCTCGCAGGCCATGGTAAAACTCAAGGTGTGTGGCGAGGTGATGCACACCGCTGCGGAAGGTGCCGGGCCGGTCAATGCGCTCGACAGGGCGATCCGCAAGGCGCTCTTGCCGCATTACCCCGAGCTTGCCGACGTGCAACTGGCGGACTATAAAGTGCGCATTGTGGATGAACATCTTGGCACGGCTGCCAGACCGCGTGTGCTGATCGAGTCGGCGCGCGGCGAAGAACGCTGGAGTACGGTTGGTTGCTCAGAGAACATTATCGAGGCCAGTTTTATGGCACTGTGGGATGGACTGGAGTTACCGCTGGCGCGGTCTCGTGCCGTTCAACGTTCGACGCTGAACGTTCAACGGTGAGTGCTGGTGCTATAATGCCACATCTACCGCGTCCGGTTCCTCGTACTGGTCTCGTCAAGGAGAATACCGATGCCCATCAACGTCTCGAAGTCAATCTGGTTCAATGGCGAGATGGTCCCCTGGGAAAAAGCGACCGTTCACGTGATGACTCATGCCTTGCATTATGGCTCATCAGTGTTCGAAGGTATTCGATCGTACGATACGCCGCATGGCCCGGCGATCTTCAGGCTTGGGGAGCATGTTCGCCGCCTGTTCGACTCGGCCCGGATCTACCGGATGGAACTCCCGTACACACCGGCGCAACTTGTGGACGCATGCCGCGCCGCCGTGCGCGACAATGGCTTGAAGAACGCCTATATTCGCCCGCTGGTCTGGCGCGGCTACGGTGAGATGGGGCTGAACCCTTTGCGTTCGCCGGTTGAGGTGATGGTGGCGGCCATGGAGTGGGGTGCCTATCTGGGCGCTGAAGGTCTTGAAAAGGGTGTGGATGTTCAGGTTTCGTCGTGGAACCGGGTAGCGCCGAATACGTTGCCGGCGATGGCCAAGGCGGGCGGAAATTACCTGTCGTCGCAGTTGATCGTCATGGAAGCGTCACGCAACGGCTATGCCGAAGGTATCGCGCTGGATGTGTATGGCTGGCTTTCGGAAGGCTCAGGCGAGAATCTGTTCCTCGTGCGCGACGGCGTGATCTACACGCCGCCGGTGACTGCCGCTCTCTTGCCCGGAATTACCCGTGACGCGGTCATGACCCTTGCGCGCGACCTGGGGTATGAGGTGCGCGAGCAGAGTATGCCGCGCGAGATGCTCTACCTGGCCGACGAACTGTTCTTTACCGGTACCGCCGCGGAGGTGACCCCGGTACGTTCGGTGGATAAGCTCATGGTCGGCTCCGGCAAGCGTGGCCCGATCACGACTGCCATTCAGAAAGCCTTCTTTGGCCTCTTCTCAGGCGAAACGGAAGACCGCCACGGCTGGTTGACGCTGGTGTAGGGGTCAGGGGTTATCACAGCGATGACTCTGATCTCAATGTGCGAACCCGGCCCTGACCTCTGGCGCATTCCGTCCTGTCTATCAAAGGCATGAAGATGACGATACCACGTACACTCTTCGACAAAATCTGGGAATCGCATATCGTCCGGCAGCAGACGGCGGAAACGCCTGCTGTGCTGTATATTGATCTGCACCTGATCCACGAGGTAACGTCGCCGCAGGCGTTTACCGAGTTGCGTCAGCGTGGGTTAAAGGTGCGCCGGCCCGATCGCACCCTGGCGACGATGGACCACTCGACGCCAACGACGCCGCGTGGACCGGATGGGATCATCCCGGTGATTGATGCACAGGCATTGGCACAGCTTGGCCAGCTTGAGACGAACTGCGCCGACTTTGGTATTCCGTTGTTCAAACTGGGCAGCGCGAATCAAGGCATCGTCCACGTCATTGGCCCGGAGCAGGGGCTGACCCAGCCGGGCATGACGATCGTCTGCGGCGACAGCCATACCAGTACGCACGGTGCATTCGGCGCGCTGGCGTTCGGTATCGGTACTTCGGAAGTTGCGCATGTGCTGGCGACGCAGTGTCTCATCCAGAACCGCCCCAGGACCATGGAGGTCCGTGTTGATGGCCGCCCGGGCTTCGGCGTGACCGCCAAGGATATCATTCTGGCCATCATTGCCCGATATGGCGTCGGCGCAGGCACGGGTCACGTGTTTGAGTATACCGGCGCGGCGATCCGTGCGCTCTCCATGGAGGAGCGCATGACGATCTGCAACATGTCGATCGAAGGTGGCGCGCGCGCCGGGATGATCGCCCCTGACGATACAACCTTCCAGTATCTTGCCGGGCGCCCGTTTGCGCCGCAGGGCGCGGCCTGGGAGGCGGCGCTGGCGCAGTGGCGCTCCCTGCCGACAGACGCCGGCGCCACGTATGATCGGACGATCACGCTGGATGTGTCGCAACTGACGCCAATGATTACCTATGGCACCAACCCGGGTATGGGCATGCCGATCGACGGGCGCATTCCATTGCCGGAGGAGATGCCGGATCCATCGGCGCGCCAGGCGCTCGATAAGGCGTTACGCTATATGGACCTGCGCCCTGGTGAGCCCTTACTTGGTCACAAGATTGATGTCGTGTTTCTGGGAAGTTGCACCAATTCACGAATCTCGGATCTGCGCCTGGCTGCCGGTATGCTGAAAGGTCGTCGCGTCGCCGAAGGCGTGCGGATGCTGGTTGTGCCTGGCTCGCAACAGGTCAGGCAGCAGGCGGAAGCCGAAGGATTGCATGAAGTGTTCCGCGCCGCCGGTGCCGAATGGCGCGAGGCCGGGTGCTCTGCCTGCCTCGGCATGAATGATGATAAGGTTCCTGCCGGGAAGTATGCGGTGTCTACCAGCAACCGCAATTTCGAAGGTCGCCAGGGGCCGGGCGCGCGTACGTTCCTTGCCAGCCCGGTTACGGCCGTTGCTGCTGCGATCGAGGGTGCTGTGGCCGATCCACGGAAGTATCTGCGTAATTGATACGAGGTACGCGGTGGCGTACCAGCAGGGTGGCCTGGCGGGCGGCACGCCCTCCAGAGTCCATCATCCGGTGGCGGAAAGGCGGTCGCACCGCGGAAAAGAACGTCGTCCCGCCAGCGGACGGGCCCTGGCATGCGCCCGGCTGGCTGATTGCGCGTGTGACCGCGTAAGTCGTGTAATTGAGGGCCCCGCCGGGGAGATGAGTCGACCCCCTCCCCCGGCGGGGAGGGCTGAGGTAGGGGTGACGGGCGTATTTGAAACGTATTGGGTTTCATTACGCGACAGTCTCCTGCGGAGGTTATTATGGAGAAGATCTCTTCGATCACCGGACGGTTTGTCGTGCTGCCGGTGCAGGATATTGACACGGACCAGATCATTCCGGCACGCTACCTGAAGGTGACCGACAAATCGGGACTGGCAGAGGGGCTGTTTTTCGCCTGGCGCTTCAATGCCGACGGTAGCCCGAAGCCTGATTTTGTGCTGAATCGCCCCGAGGCGCAGGGAGCGACCATCCTGGTCGCCGGGCGAAACTTCGGCTGCGGCTCATCACGCGAGCATGCGCCCTGGGCCTTGCAGGGGTACGGCTTTCAGGCGGTCATCAGCCCCTACTTTGCCGACATCTTTCGCAACAATGCGCTCAAAAATGGCTTGCTGCCGGTACAGGTTGATGAAGAGACCTACGAGCAACTCGTGAGCCTGTTCGACGAGGATCTGACCACTGAGGTACGCATTGACCTGGAGTCGCAGTCGGTCACCCTCCCGGACGGGCGCAGTACCCGCTTCCCGATTGACCCGTTCGCGAAGCATTGTTTACTCAACGGGGTGGATCAGATGGGCTTCTTGCTGGCGGAGGAGCCGGCAATTGCGGCCTATGAAGCCAGCCATGCGCCGCGCGTGATCACCACACGTTCCTGAAAAGCAGCCGAAAGCGGAGTAATACCATGCATGCGGTCATAACGGCACTCCCCGGCGACGGGATCGGCCCGGAGGTGGTAGCTGAAGGCCTGCGGCTGCTGCGCCGGGTGGGCGACCAGTGGGGGCATCGTTTTGAGGTGCGTGAGGCGTTGCTTGGTGGTTGCGCGATTGACGCGACGGGGACGGCATTGCCGGAAGCAACGCTGCGGGCCTGCCGCGACTCTGATGCAGTATTACTCGGCGCCGTCGGCGGCCCGAAGTGGGACGATCCGGCGGCAAGCGTTCGCCCGGAACAGGGATTGCTTGGCCTGCGCAAGGCACTCGGGTTGTTCGCGAACCTGCGCCCGGTCACGCTCCACCCGCGGCTGATTGCTGCCTCGCCTCTGCGTCCCGAACGTCTGCAAGGCGTTGACCTGCTGGTGGTGCGCGAGTTGACCGGCGGGATCTATTTCGGTGAAAAGGGGCGCGATGCCACGCCAGATGGCGGTGAGAGCGCCTATGATGAGTGTGTCTATACGACTGCCGAAATCGAGCGGATCGTGCGTGTAGCGGCGCAGCTGGCGCGCAGCCGGCGCAGAAAGCTGACATCGGTGGATAAGGCGAACGTACTGGAGACCTCGCGGCTCTGGCGCAGCGTGACGGCGCGACTGATGCGCGAGGAGTATCCTGATGTGCAGCTTGAGCACATGCTGGTGGATGCCTGCGCCATGCACCTCATCCGCCGCCCGGCCGATTTCGACGTGATCGTCACCGAGAACATGTTCGGTGACATCCTGACCGACGAGGCCGCGATGCTGGCCGGCTCGCTGGGTATGCTGCCCTCTGCGTCACTGGGCGCGGCTGCCGGCCACCTCCCGACCTCCGGCGTCCCGCCTCGCCGCATGGGCCTGTATGAACCCATTCACGGCTCAGCGCCGGACATTGCCGGCAAAGGCATCGCCAACCCGCTGGCAACGATCCTCAGCGTGGCGTTGCTACTGCGCCATTCGCTTGGCCTTGACGCGGAAGCGTGCGCGATCGAGGCGGCAGTGGCGCGCGCGCTTGACGACGGTATCGTCACCGGCGACATTGCCGCGCCCGGCGAGCGTGTCTGCACAACAACCGAGGTTGGCGCAGCAGTTGTGGAACGACTTGTCGCGTAACGTCCGATCGAACCTCGTTACGCTCCGGCTACCACTTCCAGCGGGCGCAATTCGCGCTTCAGGATCTTGCCGGTCGCGGTCTTCGGCAGAGTATCGCGAAACTCGACCGATCGCGGATACTTGTACGCTGCCAGCCGCTCCTTGCAGTATTCGATCAGTTCTGCTTCCGTCGTTGTGTGCCCGGGCTTCAACGCGACCACCGCCCGCACCTCTTCGCCCAGCGCCGCGTCGGGTATGCCGATGACCGCTGCTTCGGCAATTGCCGGGTGCCCGTACAGCACCTCCTCGATCTCGCGCGGATAGACGTTGAAGCCACCCCGAATGATCATATCCTTCACACGATCCTTGATGAAAAAGAAACCGTCGTCGTCGCGCAGTGCGATGTCGCCGCTGTAGAACCAGCCATTGCGAATGGCGGCGGCGGTGGCTTCGGGCCGTTTGTAATACCCCTTCATCACATTGTGGCCGCGAATGACGATTTCCCCCAGTTCGCCGGTCGGCACATCGCGCCCCTGGTCGTCAACGACCCGCATGGCGATACCCCAGATCGGTATGCCGATCGAGCCCGGTTTCGGCTCGCGGTCGAGATGATTGAACGATGCGACCGGCGAGGTCTCAGAGAGGCCGTAGCCTTCGAGAATGGTCACGTTGTATTTCCGATTGAATGCATGCATGACCTCCACCGGCATGGCCGAACCACCCGAAACACAATACCGGAGCGCCGAGAGATCATACTGATCGGCGCCGGGGAAGTTGAGCAGGTAGAAATACATCGTCGGCACACCGGCGAAATAGGTCACCCGGTCGCGTGCCATCACCTCAAGCGCTTTCTGCGGCTCAAAACGCGGCAGCATCGTGATCGTTCCGCCGGCATAGACCACGGCATTCATCACGCACGTCTGCCCGAAGCTATGGAACAATGGCAACGCCGCCAGCCCCACGGTCTCAGGAGTCACATGCAGCAGCTTGTCGGCACAGATTGTCGCGTTGAGGAACATGTTGGCATGCGTCAGTTCCGCCCCCTTGGGTCGCCCCGTGGTGCCACTGGTATACAGGATGACCGCCGTATCATCCGGCATCGTCTGGATCGTATCGAACAGTGGCGGGTTGTCGGCCAGGAGCTTGCCGAGCGGCAGCGCGCCCTCGGGAAGCGCAACCGTTGAGCCCGGGGCCTGTGCGACGATCAGGTGGCGGCATGTTTCGACCATGCGAAAACCGGGTGCTGCTTCGCCAATGAAGCCCTCCCACGTCAGCAGGGCCACCGCATCGCTGTCTTCCAGGTGGTACTCGACTTCGTGATGCTTGAAGAGCACATTGAGCGGGACAACCGTTGCGCCTGCCTTCAGAATGCCGAAGTAGCACATGATGAAATGCGGTGTGTTCGGCAGCATCATCGCAACCTTGTCGCCGGGGCGCACGCCAAGCGCTGCCAGACCGGCGGCGATCTTGTTCGCGGCGCCATTCAGTTCCGCATAGGTCATCCGCATACCGTCGAGGATGACGGCGGTCTTGCCAGGCGTGCGTTGTGTGCTCTGTTCCAGGATGATGGCGAGGTTCAGCATCGAATGCCTCCTTGTGTGAACACCACTGTTCGTCATCGCTGTTTGTCGTTATGGGGGTGACGCGATTATACGCGTTCGTGTGTGGCATTGTCAACGAACCTGATGCAGGTCGGCTTGCCAAGCCGGTGGCTTGCTGCTACAATACGCGCTAGCGTGAGGCGCCGGGGGGTGGCGTCGGGTTGATGTATCCGAAAGTAGAGTAACAACATGGCCAGCAAAAAAGGCAACCGCATCATTATCAAAATGCGCAGCACCGAAAGCGCACATACCTATACGACGATGAAGAATCGCAAGAACGACCCGAATCGCCTCGAGTTGCGGCGGTATGATCCAACATTGCGCAAACATGTGACGTATCGCGAGACGAAGTAGGGCGCCGGTTGGTCCAGAGTGTCATGAAACCGCATGATGAGGTGCATCGTGCGGTTTCTTGTTTCGTGCCGCATCCGATTCCGGGTGGACGGTGGTAGGAATGATTGACCCACTCACTGCTCGCTTGCTCATAAGGATGGTTTTTTATGAACGAACCCCCTGATCGCGCTGGCCTGCTCGCGGCCCTGGAGGTCGAACGTGATGCGTTGCTCGCGCTGTTGCCGCGCTTTGATGATGAACAGTGGCGTGCGCCAGCGCGCACCGATGGCTGGAGTCCACATGATATCGTTATGCACCTGGCGGACTCAGGTTATGGTATGGCGCTGATGGTTCTGGGAGAGATGACGCCGTCATTGCCTCTGACCGACCAGGGATGGATGGACATTGATGGCTATAATGAGCAGCGCCGGGTGAAGAACGCCGCCTTGACACGCGAGAAGGCAATGGGCCGTATTGCCGCGTCGTTCGAGCATGTGCGCCGTGCCATTGAGGCTACCGACGATATGAATGCGCCCGGCCCGTATGGCCCGGTGCACACGCGTGGTTTCTGGCTGCAACGCATGGTTGATCATGCCCGGCTGCACCGCCACGAACTTGAGGAGAGCCTGGCGCCATGATGGTCGGTCTGCTGCCACTCGATGAGCGGCCGGTCAATACGCGTTACCCGGCGATGATTGCTGCAATTGCCGGGGTCGAACTGGTGTTGCCGCCGGACGAACTCTTACCCGCGCTGCGCGAGCCGGCGCGCTGTGATGATCTCGCTGCCTGGATGCGGACCATCGCTCCGGCGCTCGATGCGCTGGTGGTCGATCTCGAAATGCTGGCGTTCGGCGGGCTGATCGCTTCGCGTATCAGCCAGGAGCCACCAGGCAGTGCGCTGGCACGCCTCGACGCGCTGCGCACCGTCAAACAGGAGTTGCCGCAGTTGCCGCTGCTGGCCTTCAATGTTGTCACGCGCATCCCGAATGCTGATGATAACCTGGAGGAGCCGCTCTACTGGGACACCTACGGTACACGTCTGCATCGCCTCTCACAGTTGCTCGACCGTTCGGCGCAGGGTGAATCGCTGGCCGGTGAGATCGCAGCACTGCGCGCCGAGATCCCTGCCGCCGTGACGCATGACATGCTGCGCCGGCGCTTGAGGAACCATATCGTCAATCTTGGCGCGCTTCACCTGCTCGACTCGGGCGCGCTCGATCTACTGGTGCTCAGTTCTGACGACACCAGCCCGTATGGTCTTGGTTCGCGTGAAAAGCGCTGGCTTGCGGGTTGGGCCGAGTTGTTGATGGCATCTGCGGTACCTGAGACGTACGCTGGCGAGGCTACGGCACATACCGTCACCACCACAGAACGCCTGCTCATGTATCCGGGCGCCGACGAAGTCGGCTGCGTCTTACTGGCGCGTGCCGTCAATCAGCATGCCCGGCATTCGCCACGGATTGCGCCCCTCTACGCTATTCCTGGTGGCGAGGAGATCGTGGCGCCGTATGAAGATGGCCCGGTGCGCCTGACGATCGAACGCCAGATTCGCGCTGTCGGCGGTGTGCTCTGCACCACTGATCCCGATCTATGGCTCGCGGTCAATACACCATCGCCGCGTCGTACCGAATGGGATCCGTCGTTCGCCGAGTCGGAACGCGCCGCGCGCTATGAGGCGCTGGCGGCGCTGGTGGATCGCATTCATGCGCTGCAGCACGCGGGGCAGCAGGTGATCGTGGTTGATGTGGCGTATCCGAATGGCGCCGATCCCGTCCTGACCGAACTGTTGATCGAACGTATCGACCTGCTGCGCCTTGCCGGGTATGGCGCCTGGAACACCGCCGGTAACACGATCGGCACGGCACTGGCCCAGGGATGTGTTGCTATCCGGGCGGAGACGCCGGTGCAACGCGCAGCGCACGAGCGCTTCCTGTTACATCGCCTGGTTGAGGACTGGGGCTATCAGCAGGTAGTCCGCCGCGCGGCTCGTGCATGGCTGAAGCACACATCCGGCAATGATGAGCCGGATGACACGACCCTGGGAGGGGTGTGCCGCTGGATCGAATTGCAGCTCGATGCGCGCATCGGCGAACTGCCGGGGTTTGCCGGTCACTGGCGCATTGCGCCTGGAAGTGTGCGCCTGCCCTGGCGGCGTCTCTTCGAGGTGGATTTCGGCCTGGAGACCGTATAAAACGATCTCGGTCGTGGACTGCGGCACGTGGCGTCCTGATGAGTGTGCATGCACCGATCACCGATCATGGGTCAGGGTTGCGCCTGCTCTCGTGCGTTGCTGCGCTCGACGAACACTTCGGCCACGAGCCGCACTGGTGGCCGGTCATCACGGATCGCCCGCAATTTGAGGTTATCGTGGGCGCCGTCCTGGTGCAGCAGACGCGCTGGGAGACGGTTGAGGCTGCGGTGGCACGCCTGCGCGACGCAGGGTTGATGGCACCGGCGGCAATGGCGGCCTGTGAGACCAGCGCCCTTGCTGCGCTGATACGCCCTTGCGCGTTCCATATGCAGAAAGCGCCGGGGTTGCAGGCGATTTGCCGCGCATTGCTGGTGCACTACGCCGGGGACGCAGCACAATTGCTTGCGGGGGAACGAGCCGTCGTGCGGGGACGCCTGCTGATGCTGCCACGGATCGGTCGGGAGACGGCGGACACGATCATGCTGTACGGGGGAGGCTGGCCGCTGTTTGTTGTTGATGCCTATGCGCGGCGACTATTCGCGCGCCTCGATCTGGTACCGGGGTTCGACTTTCTCCGTGCATCCTACGATGCCGTGCAGGCGCTGATCGAGGGGGAACTGGCGGCGTATCTGCCCTGGCATACGCGTGGTGATGGGCGCAGCTTTTCTATTCATCGGATGGCAAACACCCATGGGGATGCGACGTTCTTCTATGCACAGTTGCATGCATTGATTGTTGAAGCCTGCGTGCATCATTGCCTGGCGCGGAAGCCGCGCTGCGACCGGCCCGGCCAGGCGCGCATGTTCGTTGATCCGCTCAAGTGCGCGGCGCACTGTGTCAATTGTAGCGGCTGCCCATTGCGCCACGATTGCGCTGCCTACCGGCGCGGTATGGCCGGGCTGCGTGAGGCCGCGTCTGCATAGCTCACGACCGTGCGCGATCGCGTGATGCGGTCATCGGATGCACAGGAGTCTCGTGCCTATGCCTGTCATACACTACCAGCATCTCCTGCGCCTCACCCACGCCATGATCGCCGCACTCGGCACGCCGGATGACCTGGCGCACATGGTCGCCGGGTCGCTGGTAGAGGCGAATCTCCGCGGCCATGACTCACACGGCGTGCTACGCCTGCCGTGGTATGCGCGCTTTGTGGATGATGGTCGCCTGTTGCCTGCCGCCCGCCCGTCGCTGGCAGAACAGCGCGGCGCCACGGCCAGAATTGACGGCGCATTCGGTTGGGGGCAGCCGGCAGCGCGCCTGGCGGCGGGCACCGCAGTGGATCTGGCAGCCGAATATGGCATCGGCCTGACAATCATCGAACGCGGCAATCATATCGGGCGCGTTGGCGAATATGTCGGGCTGATTGCCGAGGCTGGCATGGTTGGTATGGCATGGTGCAATGCAAGCCCGTCGGTCGCACCGTTTGGCGGGCGGCACCGTCTGATGGGCACCAACCCGTTTGCATGGGCCGCACCACGTGGCCCCGGGCGCGCCCCACTGATCCTCGATTTCGCTACCTCGATCGTTGCCGAGGGGAAGTTGCGAGTTGCGCGCGCTGCCGGCCAATCGCTCGATCCTGGTCTGATTCTCGATGCGGCAGGCCACCCGTCGCAGAACGCCGACGATTTCTATGCCGGCGGTGCGCTGGTGCCATTTGGTCTGCATAAAGGTTCCGGTCTGAGCGTGATGATTGAGTTGCTTGCGCGCGCAGTCGCCGGCGTTGAGCATGGTGCGACGGAGTATCGCGGCTATAATGGCACCATGCTGCTGGCGATCGCGATGAGCGGTGTCGTGGATACGGACAGATACCTGGAAGCCGCGGAACGCTTCTGTGCCGCTGTCGAATCCAGCGAGCCCGCCGATGGCGTTCCACGCGTGTTGCTCCCCGGCCAGCCCGAGGAGGCCACACGGACGCAGCGCCTGGTGGATGGGATTCCGCTGGCCGCGCGGACGTGGGACGACATTCGCGCGCTTGCGGCTGATTTGCGCGTTCATGGAGTCTGAGGAGCACGCAGGTGAACGACACCGATCAGGAGCGTATCTATCCGGCGGAGCATTCGCCCAGAGCCTTCTACCAGGCGTGGGCCGCCGACCATCCTCCGACAATGACGTTTGCCAGCCGCGCCCATCGCGCAACTACCTGGCAGCAGGAATTGCGCATCCAGCTGCTTGCCTGCCTTGGCGAGATGCCGCAGCCGGTCGAGTTGCAGCCGGAGCTGGTCAATGAGGTGGATGCGGGTGACCATGTGCGCCAGAAATGGTTACTCCGCACCGAGCCTCATTTCCGCCTGCCATTGCTTCTGTTGCTGCCGAAGAGGGTGCCTGCGCCCGCGCCCGCAGTGATTGCCGTGCATGGCCATGGGCCCGGCAAGGTGCATACAGCCGGTTTGCCCGATGCACCTGGAGCCGATGAGGCTGCTGCCGACGAACTGGATTATGGCCTGGCAGCTGTGCGTCGCGGCTATGTTGCACTGTGTCACGACATGCGCGGTTTTGGTGAATGCGTTGATGAGGATCATCGCATGATGGCGCACGGCTATTCATGTATCTACTCTGCCGGTCGCTCAATTATGCTGGGACGCACATTGCTCGGTGAGCGCGTATGGGACGTGCGGCGCGCGATCGATTTCCTGGCCAGCCGCCCCGACGTCGATGCCGGCCGCATCGCCTGTGTCGGCCATTCGGGCGGCGGTACGGTTACTCTGTTGACCGCCGCCGTTGAGCCGCGCCTGCGCGCAGCCGTGGTGAGCGCGTACCTGTGCGCCTGGAGCGCGAGCCTGTATGGCGTTGGCCATTGCCCGTGCAACTATGTTCCCGGCCTGGCGCGCCTGGCAGACTGTGGTGATATTGGCGCGCTGGCTGCACCCACGCCGTTGCTGGTCACCACCGGAACGCATGATGACATCTTCCCGCTGGCCGGGGTCCAGCGCGCCTTTGCCACGGTGAGCGACGGTTATGCCGCACTTGGCGCCGCCGACCGCGTCGAATTGTACGTTGGCGAGGGTGGGCACCGCTTCTTCGGTGCGCCGACCTGGCTGTTTCTGGAGCGCTGGTTGCGTGGTTGAGAGCAATGCGCTACAAAGATGTGGAAGTGTTCAGCGAAACGCAGACAATGCATCGTTTTGCTGGCGTTCGAGTGCGCGTTCGAGCTGGAGCCGGGTGATCAGTTGCAGCCGTAGCAGAATCGCGCCAAGCGTTTCGCGCCGCCCGATACGCCGCAGGCGAATCTGTTCCACGAGCGCGCGTTCGAGGTCTTGCGGTTTCAGCCCTTCAGCCAGCAAGTATTCGCCAAGCGCGCGTGGCGCCGCCTCATTACTGGTACGCTGCCGTAACTGTAGCATCAGCGCGCGCGCCAGCGTCTCAGGCGACACCGTGCCACGGGCAACGGCCATGTCACCAAACATGATCTGCTCGCCACGCCGGCGCGCCGCGGCCTGCTCCTGTAAGAGCCACTCCAGTTCATCAGCGGTGATCGCGCCCATATCAACCAGGATGGTTCCGAGGGTTGGCGATGCATCCATCTGCTTGAAGATCCGAGGCTTGTGGCCGCTCAGGGCGCGTCGTGCGCGAGCAACATGCAGTGCCCCCGACGCTTCGGTATCTCCAGGATCGATGGTCAGGCGATACTCAAGATAACCGATCTCGAGCTCAAGATCGTCGGGCGCCAGCGCACTGGCCCGTGCCAGGCAGTCGAGACGATGCCCCGGCTCGGTAACAAGCTGCGCCAGCGCCAGCCACGCCTCGACGCAGCGATGGCCGGCTGCGACATGATTACGGAGCGCGATGAAACTGGCGCGCGCCGATTCAACCACAGGGCACGGGCGAGGGCAAAGGGTGACCTTCATAGGCGTGAGACATCAGGTGCAACACGACATGAACCGGCGACGCTACACTGTGCTGCCGATTCTGTCTATCATACGCCATGCAGGTCGCCCTGACAAGGGTTTGCGTACGGCCACTTCGCGCGTGCTGACCGGTGTTCATGGGATCAAGCCATGAGATGCGCCTGGGCGGAACGCCAGCTCCCAGCGCCAGCCCTGGTCACTGCGGATGCCATGCCAGATGCCAGCGGTTGGTGCGTGGTTACCGTAGTCGTAGCGATGCCCGCTCAGATCGATCCGGT
>Ga0272446_1001383_pt1 | contig 35210 bp, 38 predicted proteins | sample YNPCB0061_FD_194587 | JGI IMG/M metagenome (GOLD analysis project Ga0272446, IMG submission 194587) | Hot spring microbial mat communities from Yellowstone National Park, WY, United States - YNP-CB-006-1 | ecosystem: Environmental > Aquatic > Thermal springs > Hot (42-90C) > Sediment | place...
TCTCGACGACCGCCACCCCCCCGACCTCGAACGCCCCGCCGGCCCCCTCCATGCCCTCGACGAGGCCTGGATCCTCGCCCGCGGCGAACAGCTCCTCCGCGCCCATGCCGACGCCCAAGACCGCGTCCAGACCGCCGGCTTCACCAACCCCTGGCCCTGGGCCCTCAGCCTCCCCCCCATCCCCACGCCCCTCTGGGTCGACGCTTGGCGCACCGTTCCCCTCGATCGCGATCCCCAGACCTTCTTTCGCAACGCCGACCTGCTCATGATCCCCACCTCCCCCCGGAGCCGACTGCACGCCCGACGCATCACCCCCGCCATCGAGGCCAGCGCCTGCCAACACGGATGGCGCCTCGTCCAACAAGCCCCAGGATGGCGGCTCCTCGCGCCCCCCCACGATCCCAGAGGAACACTCCCCTGTCCTGACCAAGAGGCCAGCAACGCACCATGATTGACGTCCCAACAACCTTTCGGACTTATGTCCCATACCAAGGGAACGATGGCCTGAGATGGGCTTCTCCCATGGGGTTCCCGACGGCACCGCCGGACCGGCGGAGATGTCAGCCCAATCGCCGGGAGATCGTCCTCGCAGGCCGCTCTCCGCTCGCTCAACCTTTGTTTGGGTTGTAGGTCCGCAACCTTTTGGCAGATCCGACCCGCCCACCCGGACGACGCCCGCGCCTGCCGTCGGATCCACCATGCCGCCGTCCAGGCCTCCCCTGAGGACCACAAAAAAAAAGGGGAGGCACAAAGCCTCCCCTCCCGGCCAGCGCCCCGAAGCGCGGGACGCGATCACTCCTCGCCGCGGGCCACGCCCAGCAGCTGCGCCAGGTTCATGAAGATGGCCACGAAGTTGATGTAGAGGCCAAGCGCCCCCATCACCGAGGCCTTCCCCTCGAACTCGGCCGAGCCGTAGCCTGCCACATACTCGGACTTCAGGCGCTGCATGTCCCAGGCCGTCAGGCCGGTGAAGATCAGCACCGCCAGCACCGAGACGATGAAGCCCACCATCGACGAGCCGATGACGAGGTTCAGCAGGCCAGCCACCAGGATCCCGATCATGCCCATGAAGAGGAACGTGCCGAAGCCCGACAGGTCCCGCTTCGTCGTGTAGCCCAGCAGCGCCGCGCCGGCGAAGGCCGCCGAGGCCGCCAGGAAGGCGCGCAGCACCGACTCGCCCGTGAAGACCATCAGGATCGTCCCGAAGGCCACGCCGTAGCACGCCGCCATCGCCCAGAACATGCCGAGGATCGCCGTCCGCGACAGGCGGTCGTAGCGGAAGCCGATGAGCAGCGCCAGGCCGAGGGGGGCAACCATCGCCACCCACTTCAGCGGCGTTCCCAGGATCAGCGCCTGCAGCGCCGGGGTGGCCGAGAGCAGCCAGCCCACGATCGCCGAGAGCAGCACACCCGAGGCCATGTAGCTGAAGACGCCCAGGAGGTGGGCCCGGAGGCCCTCGTCGAAGCGCGCAGCGTCCGCAGACGCAGCACCCGCGAAGCCGTAGGGTCGACGCAGCGTGTCCATGGTGGACTTTCCGTCTCCTTGTCTGGGGGAAGCCAGGGGGGGGACGAGAGCGTCCCCGGTCGGAAGAGGATTTGGGACGAAGACCTTCCCGCTTCAAGATCCACGCCGGTCCGATTGGCCGCGATCCTGCGTCCCGATGAACGCCAGACGGAGGGCGGCTCGTCCCCCCCCGGTCCCCTGCCTTAGGATCTCCCGGATGCGCCAAGGCCAGGAGACCTCTTCGCGCATGGGCGCCGGCGTCCGGCAGACCGTCGGACGCCTGATCCTCGACCTCGACCTCATGCTCGCCGACGGCCAGGACCCGAGCGTCCGCCGCGACACCCTCGTCCACATGATCATCGAGCTCGCCGGCCACCTCTGCCGCACGGAAGGCTTCCAGGAGACCTCCCTCCTCTACGCCGTCATCGCCGAGGCCGCCCACAACCGCCGCGCGCTCAGCCCCGAGGACATGCCCCAGATCCTGCGCTCCTGGCACGAGCGCCTCCTCGCCGAAGGACGCCCCGCCCCGGCCCTCCCCGGCGTCGCCGCCATCCCCCGCCCCCGCGAGACCGCCGCCCCCGTTCCGCGGCCCTCCGCGCCCAAGCCCCATCAGCCCAAGGTCGGCTTCCTGGGGCGCGAGCTCGCCCGCGGCCGGCGCTGAGCGGCCTCAGGCCGCCAGGGCTCCCGACCGGCGCCACTCCCAGACGGCGGCGCGCCTCCGCCAGCAGCGGATCTCGGCGTCCCCCTGCCGCCGCGGCCCCTCCTCCGCCATTCCCGCCGCCGCCACGAGCGCCCGCAAGGCGCGATGCTCGGCGCGCATCGTCGCCATCACCGACGGAAGCCCGGGACCGGGATCCAGCAGGGCGCGATCCAAGATCCAGCCCGTCAGCGGCAGCCCCGGCCCGCAACCCTGGGCCCCAGGCCCGAGCACGATGCGGATCCCCGGCGCGTCCAGATCCGGACGATCGGCCAGCCCCGAGATCCCCACCCCGACGCCGCCGAGCCGCACCGCCCACATGCCTCAGCCGAACCCGCCCCCAGGCGCTGGCAGAGGCGGCGACGTCCGCGCGCGTCTCCTCAAGATCGCGCACGCCCCCCCCCCATCACGAAGCGCATCGTCTCCGGATCGGCCTGCAGCGGCGCAAGCCAGTCCACGTCCCCCTCAGACAGGGGAGCCAGCGCCACCCCCGCCGGGAAGACGAACGGGCCTATCACCCAAACAACGGGAACCATGGCCCGAGATCGGCCGCTGGCCTGGGGATCCCGGGGGGCGCGCCAGAGTGGCGGAGCTGTCGAACGCGTTGCCGGGAGATCGGCCGGCGAGGCCGACCTCCGCCCGATCAACCTTTGTTCGGGCCATCATCCCGAAGACGAACCGCCGCATCTCCCCGCTCCTGCCGCCAGGCCCGCCCGAGCGGCCCGCCAGTCCTCGCGGCGGATCCCCCAGCGCTCCGTCGGCACGCCTCCGCGCAGGAACGACGCCTCGAGCCGCATCCCCCCCGCCTCCACGATGGCGCGCGAGGCGGCGTTGGCGATCTGCAACGTCCCGGCCACATACGCGACGTCCGGCCACTCCGACAGGAAGGCGTGGTCCCACGTCGCCACCAGCAGCGGCAGCCCCAGGCCGCGCCCCCGTGCTCCCGGTCCGAGCACCACCCGGATCCCGGGCGCGCCGAGATCCGGACGATGGGCCAGCCCAGCCACCCCGACCGGCGTCCCCGAGACCCGAACCGCCCACATGCCCCAGCCCAGCGACGCCCACGTCTCCTCGGAGGAGGCCACGTCGCGCGCCGTCCCCGCGGCGTCGCGCACGCCGCCGAAGATGAAGCGCATCGTCTCCGGATCCGCCTGCAGCGGCTCCAGCCAGGGCAGGTCGGACGCGGAGAGGCGCGCCAAGGCGACGCCGGAGGGCAGCGGGGGACAGGGGCGCATCGGGACTGGACGGCTTCCGTCGGGGGAGAGGAGGACGCCGAGCAGATGGGGCGGCGGCGGCGCCGCCGCCATGCTCAGAGCATCCCCAGCCAGGACAGCAGCGCCGCCGACTCGTCCGGCGACGCCAGGCCCACCGGCAGGCCCGCCGCATGTCCGACCGCCACCAGCAGGGCCGCCGCCAGCATCGCGGGCGCGAACGGCGCCTCCTCGTCCCCGTCCTCGAGCCAGCGCCACAGCAGCGCCGTCCCCATCCCCACCAGCCCCGCCAGCATCAGGAACAGCGGGATCCCCGGCCAGCCCGCCAGCGCGCCGCAGGCCAGGCCGAGGCCCACGTCGCCCGATCCCATCACCTCCGTCCGCCGCAGGCGCCCCAGGCCCACCCGGATCGCCAGCAGCAGGCCGAACAGCGCCCCCGCCCCGATCGCCGCCCGCGACAGGGCCTCCGTCCCGCCGCCCAGGAAGGCCGCCAGCAGCGCCACCGCCAGCAGTGCGCCCGACGCGCGGTCGTCGATCAGACGCGTCGTCCAGTCCCGCCAGGCGATCCAGGCCCCCAGCGCGCCGGCGAACCCCAAGATGACCAGATGATCCATCACCCGCCCTCCGACAGCCGCGCGTCCTCGAGCCGCAGCTCGACCGACCGGCGCCCGTTCCACTCGTTGATCGAGGCCACCCCCAGGAGATCCACCTCCCGGCCGACCGCACCCAGCATCCCCTCCGCCAGCGCCGTCCCCGCCGCCTGGAAGGCAATGGCCTTCAGCCGACGGCCGTCCGCCTCGACCTCGGCGCGCAGGTGCAGCCCCTTCAGCAGATCCGCCGAGCGCACCCGCACCCGCGGCACCACGATCCGCGGCGTCGGGTTGCCCTGCCCGAAGGGCTCGAGCGGCCAGGCCGCATCCACGACCGCCTCGTCCAGCAGCCCCAGCGGCACCACGAGATCCGCCGCCGACGACACGCCCGCGTCCAAGACCCCGCTCTCGGCCACCGACGCCTCGAGGAAGGCCCGGAACGATCCGAGCCCGTCCGCCGAACAGGTCGCCCCGGCCGCCATCGCATGCCCCCCGCCCTTCTCGAGGAGCCCCGAGCGGCGCGCCTCGATCACGGCCGCCCCAAGATCGAAGCCCGCCACCGACCGCCCGGATCCCTTCCAGGAGCCGTCGTGGGCGCGCGCAAAGACGAACGCCGGGCGATCCACCGCGTCCTTCAGGCGCGAGGCCACGATGCCCACCACCCCCTCGTGCCACCCCTCCCCGGCCGCGAAGGCCACGGGCGAGGCGGCGTCGACCTGGCCGCGCGCCTCCTCGAGACACGCCTTCTCGATCTCCTGGCGCTCGCGGTTCCACGCGTCCAGGCGCCCCGCGATCGCCGCCGCCTCAGCCGGATCGTCGGTCACCAGCAGGCGCGCGCCCGCCGCCGCGTCGCCCACCCGGCCGCCCGCGTTGATCCGCGGGCCGAGCGCGAAGCCGAGGTGATGGGCCTCCACCGCGCCCTGGATCCCCGCCGCGCGCGCGAGCGCCGCCAGGCCCGGGAGGCCGTCCTCGGCCGAGATGCGCGGCAGGCCGTGGCGCACGAAGGCCCGGTTCAGTCCCCGCAGCGGCACGACGTCGACCACCGTCGCCAAGGCGACGAGATCGAGCCAGCGCCGCAGATCGGGCAGATCCCGCCTCCCCGCCGCCCGCTCCGCCGCCACGAGCGCGACCGCGAAGAGGAAGCACACCCCCGCCGCGCACAGATGCCCCATCCCCGGCGCCTGGTCGCGCCGGTTGGGATTGACCACGGAAACCGCCTCGGGCAGCATGTCCTCAGCCGCGTGGTGGTCCAGCACCACCACGTCCAGCCCGGCGGACGCCGCCGCGGCCAGCGGCCCGAAGGCCGTCGTCCCGGCGTCGACCACCACGAGCAGGTCGATCCCCTCCGCCGCCAGCGCCAGGATCCCCGCCTCGTTCGGGCCGTAGCCCTCCGTCAGGCGGTCGGGGATGCGCAGCGACGGATCGGCGCCGAGCGCCCGCAGGACCCGCACCACGAGCGCCGTCGAGCAGGCCCCGTCGACGTCGTAGTCGCCCCAGACGCAGATCCGCTCGCCCCCCGACAGCGCCCGGCGCACCCGCTCCACCGCCGCGTCCATCCCGAGCAGCGAGCGCGGGTCGGGGAGCAGCCCGCGCAGGGTCGGATCGACGAAGCGCCGCGCCTCCTCGGGCGAGAAGCCCCGGCCCGCCAGGATCCGCCCCGTCAGCGGCGGCACCCCGGCCGCGCGCGCGATCTCCCCCGCCAGCGCCGGATCGGCGTCCGCGATCTCCCATCGGCGGCCGCGGAAGCTCCTCATCGGCCTACCGGCGCCCGATCTCGAGCAGCAGGTCCTCGGCGCGCAGGCCTCGCTGGTCCAGGATCCGGCGCAGCCGGGCCAGCGCCTCGCGCTCGACCTGGCGCACCCGCTCGGCGGAGATGTCGAGGCGCTGCGCCAGCTCGCGCAGCGTCCGCTGCCCCTCCCTCAGGAAGCGCTCACGGATCACCGTCCGCTCCCGCTCGTCGAGCTCGCCGAGCGCCCCCTCCACGACGCGGCGCTGCGCCGCGTCCATCGGTAGCTCCAGCATGCGCTCGGGCGTTTGGGTCTCGTCGACCAGGTTCTCGATGAACTCCGCCCCGTCCTCGTCTCCCCCCATCGCCTGGTTCAGCGACAGCGCCCGCAGGCCCGTCGCCGCCTCGATGGACTGCACCTCGTCGGGCGTGACGCCGAAGGCCTGCGCGATCCGCTCCCGATGCTCGGGCGACAGCGCCGGGCCGTGCTTGCGTCGCGCGCGCTGGATCGCCCGGAAGACCGCCTTCTCCTTGCGCGTCTTGCCCACGCGGACCGGCGAGGTCTCGCGCTGGACATACTCCTGCATATGCGTCAGCACCCACCACTGCGCGTAGGTCGCGAAGCGGTTGCCCGTGTCCGGATCATACTTGTCGCAGGCCACCAGCAGCGCGACCACGCCCTCGTTGTAGAGGTCGATGAAGGAGACGCCCAGGCGCTCGAACTTGCGCGCCATCCCCATCACCAGCTTCTGGTGCGCGCAGACAAGCCGGTCCCGCGACTTCACGCAGCTCCTGTCGCGCCAGGCCCGCGCCAGGCCCGCCTCGGTCTCGCGGTCGAGGAGGGGGGCCTCCATCGCCGCGTTGCGCATGACGATGTCGACCTCCACCCCCATCGCCTCAGCCCTCCGCCGCCGGGGCGCCGCGCCCGCGGATCCGCGCCGCGATCGCCTCCGCCGTCTCGGGGTTGCCCTCGAGGAAGGCCTTCGCCTGGGCCGCGCCCTGGCCGATGCGCCGGCTGTCGTAGGAGTACCAGGACCCGGACTTCTCCACGATCCCCGCCGCCACCCCCATCTCGAGGATCTCCGACGCCCGGCTCACGCCGCGGCCGTAGGCGATCTCGAACAGCGCCTCGCGGAACGGCGGCGCCATCTTGTTCTTGACCACCTTGACGCGGACCTTGTTGCCCACCGCCTCGTCCTTCTCCCTGATCGTCTCGATGCGGCGGATGTCGAGACGGACGGACGCGTAGAACCTCAGCGCGTTTCCGCCCGTCGTCGTTTCGCTGGGGCCGAACATGACCCCTATCTTCGAATTGTGCGTCACCGCACCCTCCGCCACGAAGCGTCCGCCTTCGACCTCAAGGTCGATGCAGCGGAAGGAATCCACCGCCGACGCCTCGATCCGGGAGAAGCGGAAGTCGGAGAGAAGGCGACGCTCCTCGGCCGCGAAGGGCATGCCCCGGCGGGCCGCCTCGTCCGCCAGGGCGAGGAGTCCCGGGCGCGAGACGTCGAGCCCCTTCAAGAGGCACATCTTGAGCGCCCCGTAGCAGGGAAGGCCGGAGACGCCGACGCCGGCGTCCTTGGCCCGCCGCAGCAGCGCCGACCCGACGGCGCCCGGCAGGACGTCGCGCCTGCCGCGCGCGCCGCCGGGCGCCGAGAAGACCTGCGCCGCCTTGGACGGCTCCGCGAAGCCCACGCGCTCCGCGTAGGCCACCGCGTCCTGACCGGTCACATAGAGGCAGCTCTTCGCCTTGCCCGGACGCGGCAGGCGCAGATCCGCGATCACCCCGAATCCCGCGAGGAGGTTCCAGACCGTCCGCGCCTGATCCGCCGAGTCGAAGGTCCAGAGGAAGCCCTGCTCGCGGAAGCCGCGGGCGCTGAAGGACGCGCCGCGCAGGAAGGAGCGGATCACCTCGGACGAGCCCGCCAGCACGCCGGCCGGGATCCGCTTCGCCGATCCCGCGCCGCCCGCGCCATAGACGTCGCGCAGACGCGCGACCGCCGCCCCGCCGTCCACGGAGACCCACGACGGACCGACCTTCGGCGTCCCGATCCCGACGGCCTCGACAGCCGAGGCCACCAGCGCCCGGCGCTCGCCGGAGACCTCGGTGAAGCGCACCATCGACGTGCCCGGCGCGCCCCCGCGCGTCCCAGAGACGATGCAGGAGCCGGCCGCGAAGAACATCCCCAGGAACAGCGCCTCCGCCTCCGAGACCGCGTCCGCGCCCCCGGCCAGCGCCACCGGCGCGGACGGATAGGCCAGCCAACGGCCGGCCGACAGGCCGTCGGCGCGCACGTCCTCCAGGGCGAGCGCGCCGTCCTCGCGAAGGACCGTCTGGCGATGCGACGCCGACAGGCGCAGCGCCGGGCGATCCTTCACCTCCAGGCGGATCCCCTCCTCCGCCTCGCCATGATGGGTCTCGACCACCTTCGTCCAGCCCCGCTCGCCCCGGATCAGATCGCCCCGATGGACGTCGCGGATCTCCTTCAGGCCCTCGGCGGTCAGGATCAGGCTGTCCTCGGCCAGGCAGCGGATCTGGTTGATGAAGATCACCAGCGCCCCCGTCCGCGCCACCGTCCCCGTCAGCTTCCGCAGCGCCTGGCTCATCAGCCGCGCGTGCAGGCCGACATGGCTGTCGCCCATCTCGCCCTCGAGCTCGGCGCGCGGCACCAGGGCCGCGACGCTGTCGACCACCACGACGTCGACCGCGCCCGAGGCCACCATCCTGTCCGCGATCTCGAGGGCCTGCTCGCCGCCGTCGGGCTGGGAGAGGAGCATCTCGTCCACATCCACGCCGAGCGCCCTCGCATACTTCGGGTCGAGGGCGTGCTCGGCGTCGATGTAGAGGGCCGTGCCCCCCGCCTTCTGCGCCTCGGCCACCGCGTGCAGCGCCAGCGTGCTCTTGCCCGAGCTCTCGGGACCGTAGATCTCGACGATGCGCCCCTTCGGATAGCCTCCGATCCCGAGCGCTGCGTCCAGCGCCAGCGACCCGCTCGAGATCACCGGGACGGCCTCGGCCTTCCGCTCGCCCATCCGCATGATGGCGTTCTTGCCGAAGGAGCGCTCGATCTGAGAGAGCGCCGCCAAGAGCGCCTTGCCACGGTCTGCCGTCATGTCCGTCCCTTTGCCTGGACCATCCAGAGGGCAGCAGATGGGCGCGTTGCGCCCCGGTCAACCCCCGCGGCCCCCCCGCCTCCGGACGACGGGGGGGCCGCAACCCCTGAAGACACTTGATGGAAACCCCGCCATCGAGACCCATATTCATATCAACCCCCCCCACCCCCTGGAGCCCCGCATGACCGCATTCGCCTTCCAGCTCGGCCTGCTCCCGCCCGACCAGAGCGTCCAGGAGCTGCAGAAGCTGCTGCGCCCCTGGCGGGCGATCCCCGAGGAGGTCGCCCGCAAGGTCTCGGAGGAGACGGGCGCCGACTTCAAGACGCTCCGCCGCCAGGCGGTCTCGCTGCTCTTCGAGAGCGTCCGCCACGCCAAGCCGACCAACCGCCGCGCCTTCCCGAAGGTCGCCCGGAGGACGATCGAGGACGGCCTGCGCCGCTTCCTCGCCGCCCCCCCGGCACAGGCCGTCGACCCGCTCGAGGGCCCGAAGCCCAAGAAGCGCCGCTCGGAGATCCTCGACCGCGAGACCGAGCTCGCGCTCGCCCGGGCCTGGCTCGAGAAGGGCGACGCCAAGGCGCGCGCCCGGATCCTGCTCGCCTACCGCCCGCTCGGCCTGACGATGGCCCAGGAGGTGGCGCGCACCACGGGGGGCAACATCGAGGACCTCGCCCAGGAGGCCTTCGTGGCGCTGGCCGAGAGCCTCGACAAGTTCGACCCGGCGCGGGGCTTCGGCTTCGGCACCTTCGCCCGCTGGCACGTCATGGGGCAGCTGCGCCGCCACATCATGGACCTCCAGGGTCCGGTGCGGATCGGGACGAACCTCTCCGACAAGCGCGTCTTCCTCCAGTTCCGCCGCCTCCGCGCGGCGTGGGAGGCGCGCCACCAGCGCCCGCTCGACCACGAGGGCCGGATCGTGCTGGCCAAGGAGATGAACGTCCCGCTCGAGACGCTGCAGCGCATGGAGCCGCGCCTGCAGGGGGCTGACGTCTCCCTCGACGAGCCGCTGTCGACCGACGGCGAAGCCGGGGCGACGCGCGGCAGCCTGCTGGTGGATGGCGGCCCGTCCCCCGAGGCCCTGGCCATCGGCCAGATCGACGGCGGTCGGGTGCGCGAGATCCTCGCCGAGGCGATCGCGCAGCTGCCCGAGCGCGACCGCGAGATCCTGACCGCGCGGCTGCTCAACGAGCAGAAGACGGAATTCCAGGACCTCGGCGCGCGCCTCGGCGTGACCAAGGAGCGCGTGCGCCAGATCGAGCAGAAGGCGCTGCGCACCCTCAAGGCCAGCCTCGAGGCCCGCGGCCTGGGCAAGCAGGCGCTGCTCGCCGCCGGCTGAGCCCAGCCCGACGGACGGGCTCCGGGGGCAGGCCACCGCCCCCGGAGCCCGTTCCTCCCCATGGCCCTCCGCCTCCCCGACGTCTCCGCCCACGGCGCCCTCTTCCTGCGCCGCGGCGACGGCATTGTCCTGCGGCACGCTGCCGCCTGAAGGCCGGCGGCCGGCGCGCCTCCCTCCGTCCGGCCGCTCCCGGCGAACCGGCCCGAGCGCAGGCCGGCTTCGCCACCACCGCCGCCGCCCTCGCCTGGGCCGCCGGACAGCATGGGATCGCCGGCGACCTCCCCGCCCTCGACGGCGCCGTCCTGCCGCCCCCCCCATGGGACGGCCCCCGCGGACGCCTCGCCCTCCAGCGCCGGCCGGCCGAGGCCATCGACCGGCCCGCGATCCTGCGCGACCGCCCGCCGGCGCCCCTCCGGCCCGCGACCCTGACGATGAGCGGACGCATGACCCTGACCCGCGGCGACGGCGCCCGTCAGGGCGCCGGCGCCGCCCGCGAGCAGGGCGGCTGGCACGCCGGCTGGCCCGGTCCCCACGGCGGCGTCTTCGAGACCCCAGACGCGGCCGTCGCCGTCAGGCGGCCGGATCCGGCCCTTCTGCCGGACGTGCGCGCAAGCCGCCGTCCAGACCCCCCTTGGCCTGATGCTGCCCCTCGCCGATCGTCCGGAGACCTCCCTCCTCGCCGCCCCTCTCCGCGACCGGGAGGCCTGGGCGGCGTTCGTCGGCCTGGACACCGGCGCCGAGGACGGCGGCGAGGCCCTACGTGCTCCAGGAGAAGGGGATCCTCGGGATCCTCCGCCGCCGCAAGGACGGACGCCTGCGCGTCCTCGTGCCGGACCGGCGCCGCGCCTGGCCGCGCGGGATCCACGGCGAACACCTCGCCAAGGACGCCGCCCACGGGCTCGCCCTCCTGGCCCGAGAGACCGGCGTCATCTTCGGGCCCGGTCAGGCCAACCGCACCGCCCAGCGCCTGGATTCCATGGACCACCTGCGGCGGATCCGCCCCAAGAGCGCCCAGATCTGAGGGAAGGACCGTCCGGAGGGGGCATGGACGCCGGACCCCCTCCGGAGATCGTCCATGACAAAATGCGACGCGGACGTGCGCCTCGACGGCACCTTGCGCCTGTTCCTCGGCGACGGCCGCGACGTCGGGCACGTCTCCTTCTCCGACGCCGGCTGGATCGTCCGCCTGCGCGACGAGGGGCGTGCGCCCATCGAGCAGGACGGGTTCGACGATCCGGCCGACGCCGTCGACTGGGCCCTGGCCCATCCGAGCCTGACCGGCGACCGCTCCAGCATCCCCGGTGCGCGCACCTTCGGCGGCGACGGCGTCGTGCTGCCTTTCTGGACCGACGGCGCCGGCCGCACCCTCGCCCTCCTCGAACGGAGCGGACGCTGGGGCCTCACCACCTCTGCGATCCTGCGGACCCGTCGGCGGATCCGCGTCGCCCTCCTCGCGCGCGACCTCCACGGGCGCGAGGAGATCGCCGCCGGCCTCTCCCTCGACATCGACGGCTGGCGCGTCCACCGCCCCGGCCGCGGCGACCTCGGCCCCTGGAGCGATCCGGCGAAGGCGTTCGCCTCCCTCGCCCGCAGCCTCGCCAAGGAGACGCCGACCGCGCACGCCCGGATCCGCCTCCTCGACGAGGCCGCCGGATGGGCCGACGGCCTCGCCCGAGCCCTGGCCGCCGAGGCCGATCCGATCGCCGCCGGCGCGGGCAGGCCCGTCCTGCAGCCCCGCACCGACTCCTTCAAGGCCACCCGCGGCGACGGCGCCGCGCTCGGAACCCTCCAAGGCGCCCCCGGCCGGTGGGCGATCCGGCCCGAGACGCCGACCGGCGCGATCCAGGACCCCCGGATCTTCCCGACCGCGGCCGAGGCGATCGCCGCCCTGCTCGACCACCCGCGCCTCGCCTTCGACGCCCGGCATCACGGCGCGGAGGAGATCCGCGGCCTGCTCTGCCTCCCCCTCGGGACGGAGCGGACCGTCGGCGCCGTGCTGCGTCCCCATGAGGCCGCGCGGCGCCTCGGCCTGCGCCGACAGGGCCGGATCCTCGCCGTCGCCTGGGCGGCCAACACGCCGACCAGGATCCCCGACGCGCTCGTGCTCGCCGACGCCGACGGACGTCTCCGCCTCTGCCGCGACATCCACGACCGCGGCCGCCGCCTCAAGGGCGCGGCCGAGGCCGCGGAAGCCCTGGCGGCCGTGGCCGGCGACGGCGCCAGCCGCCATGCCGCCCTCGATCTCGCCACCCGGGCGCGCACGGAGGGACCCGCCTGGTGGGACGCGGCGGAGGCCCTCCGCATGCGCTGCCTCCTCGAGACCCCGGAATGGATCGAGCCATGACCCCTTGGCGCTTCGACGGCAACCTCGTGGTCCGCCGCCGCGAGGACGACCTCCTCTGCGGCGTCGTGCCGCACGACGGACAGGCGTGGATCGCCGAGGCCAAGTGGCCGCAGCCCGCCGTCCCCCGCAAGGCCTTCGCCACGCCCGAGGCGGCGGCCGCCTGGATCCTTGGGCAGGATCCAAGGCCCGCCCCGGAAGATCTGGGCCCAGATCTGCGGACCCTGCCCGGCGGCGCCGTCGTCCGGACCGTGGCCGAAGGCCCCGGATGGTCCGTCGAGGCGGTCCTGCGGGGACGCCCCGCCGACCTGCCGCGCGGGATCGTCGACCCCTTCGCCCCCCTCCGCCTCATCGCCCGGAAGGGCGCCGATCGCGAGATCGTCGCCGTCGCCGCGGCGGAGACCGATCTGAAGCGCCGCATCCTCGTGCGCGGCGTCAATCCGAAGCATCCCCGGAAGAGCCGCGCGCGCCCCTGCGCCACCGCGGCCACCCTCTCCCCTGACCGCGAGGACCGGGCCCTCGAAGCCCTCGTCCGCGCCGTCCGGCCGCCGCCCGCCACCGCCCACGACCGCCTAGCCACCAAGGACAAGGGCGCAGCGCGCCACCGCGCAAGGGTCCTGGCCGAGATCCAGGAGACGCGCCGACGGCTCGCCGGAACGCCCAGCCGCTGACCACGCCCAAGACCCGGAGGCCCGGAAGGCCGCCGGCCCAGGCCGGCCTCCCGGGCCGACACGAAACCCAGCAAGGAGAACGACCGATGATCTTCCGCCACACCGCCCAGGGTCCGGACTACGCCCACGCCGAGGCGCAGGCGATGCGCGCCAACCTCGCCGAGGCCCGCCGGGCCGCGAGCGCCCGCGAGCCCTGGATCGTCGAGAAGGCCGGCCGCGTGGCCGAGCGCTACCTCACCAAGCGCGACGGCCTGCTGGCCAAGGCCGCCCGCGGCGAGCGCGCCGCGCTGGCGCTCCTCGCCAAGGCCCCCGCCCGCCAGGGCCTGCACCAGGCCGCCTTCGCCGACTGGCTCGCGCGCCTGCAGAAGCGCGGCCTCCTCTCGGCCGTCGAGACCCTGCCGTCGGGCGGCCCCAATGCGCAGATCCTCGACCGCGCGGGGCGCATCGTGCCGCGCCTGACCGTGCCCGTCGGCGACGTCGCCGGCAAGTCCCTGAACTTCCGCCTGACCGTGCCCTGCCGCGGCGGCGAATGGCAGGTCTTCGTCGCCCACAGCTACACCGGCGGCGACGGCGGCAGCCAGGACAACCAGTTCCAGGAGATCCGCACCTTCCTCGGCAACGCGGGCAAGAACGCCAACCCGCGCACCATCTTCATGGCGGTGTGCGACGGCCCCTACTACGTGGCCGACCGCGGCGCGGAGAAGACCCGCCTCGACGTCCTCATCGGCCTGCAAGTCGGCCTGAAGACGGTCGCGGTGACCAGCAAGCGCCTGCCGGAGGTGCTGCGCTTCCTGTCGCGCATGCACGCGACGATGAGCCCCGCGGAGGCCGTCGCCCAGTCGGCATGACCCGGACGGGGAGGGGGCGCGCCCCGCCCCCCTCCCCTTCCGTCACCAGAACACGCCGGAGACCGACGATGGACGTCCGCGACGAAGCCGCCGCCCTCGACGAGGCGGGCGCCGCCAGCACCACCCTCGACGACCTGGTCCGCCGCGGGACCCTCGCCTCCCACGACGACGGCCACTGGACCCTCGTCCACCGCTGCGTCGTCGGCCGCGTCTCCTTCCGCAGCCGGCAGACCGAGATCCGTCTCGGGATCTCCAAGAACCCCGTCGTCGCCCAGGACGGCACCATCGTCCTCGAGACCGCCTTCCCGCGCGACCAGATCGTGCTGCCCCCCGTGCCGCGCCCAGAGACCCCCGCGCAGGCCCGCGCGGCCGTCGAGGCCGCCCTCGCCCTCTCCCGCGCCCCCCGCGCCGAGGACGCCGTCCGCCTCCTCGAGGCCGCGGCCGCCCTCGTTCTCGGCGCCGCCGGCGCCGTCCGCGGAATCCTGCGGACCGGCGGAAGGGGCGAGCGCTGGAGCGTGGAGACCGAGGACGGGAAGCGCCACGCCCTCGCCCGGGAGATCCCCGCCCGGCATCGCGGCGCCCTCTCCGACCGCGGATCGATCGGCGACGTCTCCGATCTCAGCATCCCCGCCGCCGTCCTCCACCGGATCCCCTGGTGCGGCGTCGCCCGCCCGCCCGCCGAGGGCACGATCCTCGAGACCACCGCCCACGCCCGCCTGGCGGCCAGGGAGACCGTGCTCCAGATCGCCCCCACCTACGGCCTGGACCCCGCCCCTTGGATCTCCTGACCCTCGCCCTCCTCGTCCTCTGCGGCCTCGTCCTCCTCGGCGCGGCCGAGATGGCGCGCGCGCGGCGGATCCGGATCCGCCACCCCCGCCCCGGCACCCTCTACGTCGTCCAGGACCTCGCACGGCCCGACCTCTACAAGGTCGGCATCACCCACCGCACCGCCAAGGCGCGCAAGGCCGAGATCCGGCGCACCATGGCGGAGGGGGATCTGCGCGAGATCCTGCGCCTCCACATCCCCCACGTCCGCGACGTCGAGGCCGAGGCCCACCGACGCCTCCGCCGCCGCCAGGCCCGCCTGCCCGGCCGCGGGCGAGAATGGTTCCGCGCCGACGGACACGGGCCGATCCTCGCCGCGGTCGCCACCGCCGTCCGCGACGTCCGGCGGCACGCCCGCCGGTGGCGGCACGACGCCCCCGTCTCCGTCCATCTCCACGGTCGCCCCCTGCCCCCAGACGCCCTCCTCGACGGGCGCCTCGAGCGATCGGAGACGCCATGACCCCGATCAACCTGGTCGAGGCCGTCATGGCCATCGTCCTCCTCATCCCCGCCGCCGGCCTCCTCGGCGGCGGCATCGCCTGGGCCGTCGGCGCCCACGTCTGGACCACCGCCTTCCTCACCGCCGCCGTCCCGCCCGCCGGCCTCCTGCTCGCCGTCGCCGCCGACGTGCGCAGGGCGCTGCGACGGCGGAAGGCGCCGCACCGGCTCGCCGACCTCGCCCGCCACGTCGCGCTCCCCCCGTCCCCGGCCTCCTGTGGGACCCAAAGACCGGCCTCCAGGCAGCCCCGCGATGGGAGCCCTCCGCCCACGAGCGCCTCCGCCTCCAATCCTCGGCTTCGTCATCGCCGGCCTGCTCCCCGTCTGGACCGGATCAGCCGCCTCCGGGCCCGTCGGCGTGTTCCTCTACGCCCTTCTCCTGCGTCCCAAGACCGGACATCCAGGCTAGAATCCCCGGCCGTTCCGCCCCACTTCCATCGGACTCCCTCTCCGGATCCCCCGATGGCAGACCTGCGAACCCTCGACGCGCTGCGTGCCGATCCGCCGGATTCCATCGGCGCCCTCGTCGACCGCCTCGGACAGGCCGCCTTCGGGGTCGGGATCCTCTTCGTCGGCGCCATCAACCTCTTCGCCCCCATCCCCGGCCTCGGACAGGCCGCCGCCGTCCTCGCCGTCCTCCTCGTGCTCCAGATCGCCCAAGGCGCCCGCCATCCCTGGCTCCCGCCCCGGATCCGCAACGTCGCCCTCCCCCCCGACAAGGTCGCCCAGACCCTGGCCGCGGCCATCCCCTGGATCGCCCGCGCCACCCGCCTTGCCCGGCCCGGCACCCTGCCCGCCGGACGCGTCGCCATCCCCCTCCTCGCCGCCCTCCCCCTCCTGTTCATGCTCATCCCCCTGCCGGGATCGAACATGCTCGTCGCCCCCGCCCTGATGGTCCTCGGCGTCGCCCAGTCGATGGACTGCATCCGCCTCGCCGCCCTCGGGCTGCTCCTCCAGGCCGGCGGGCTCGGGATCCTCGTCCTCGCCTACGGCTCCCTCCTCGCCGGCGTCCTCGCCGTCGCCGGCGCCTGAACCAAAGCCCGCGCAGGACCCAGATCGGCCCGAGGACGCCCCAGCAGATGGACGCCCTCCGACGCGACCCCCCGCCCACGGTCGGCGTCCTCGCCGACCGACTCGGCCCGGCCGCCTTCGGCGCCCTCCTCGTCGTCACAGAGCGCCTCGCCCCCCGGGCGGACCGCATCGCCAGGCTCGCCCGATCCAACTCCCTCGGCGCCGCCGCCGTCGGCACCCTCTACGGCGGCGCCCTGCTCGGGATCCTCGCGGCCGCCACCTGACGCCGCCCCCTTGCGGACACCCCCGCCAGGACCACCTCCCGGAGGCCATGACCCCCTCCTCCCTCCCCTCCGCCGACCGGCAGTACGCCGACCTCGTCCGCCAGATCCTCGCCCGCGGATCCCGCCGCCACGACCGCACCGGCGTCGGCACCCGGGCGCTGCACGGCGCCATGCTCCGCCTCGACCTCTCGGAAGGGCGCTTCCCCCTCCTCACCACCAAGCGCGTCGCCTGGAAGGTCGCGGCCAAGGAGACGCTCTGGTTCCTCTCCGGCGACCGGCGCCTGCGCACCCTCCTCGCACAAGGCGTGCGCATCTGGTCCGACTGGCCCCACGCCCGCTACGTCCGCGAGACCGGCGACGCCATGACCCTCGCCGACTTCGAGGCCAGGATCCTCGCCGACGACGCCTTCGACGCCCGCTGGGGCGACCTCGGCCCCCTCTACGGCGTCCAATGGCGCCGCTGGCCCGACGGGAAGGGGGGCGAGATCGACCAGATCTCCCAGACCCTCGCCCGCCTCAAGGCCGACCCCCACTCCCGCCGCCTCCTCTGGCACGCCTGGAACCCCGCCCAGATCGACGAGATGGCCCTGCCCCCCTGCCACCTCCTCTACCAGCTCTTCGCCGACCAGGGACGCCTCTCCCTCACCCTCTACCAGCGCTCCTGCGACGTCGGCCTCGGCCTGCCCTTCAACCTCGCCGGCGCCGCCCTCCTCTGCAGCCTCTTCGCCCAGCAGGCCGGCCTCGTCCCCCACGAGCTCGTCTGGATGGGGCACGACGTCCATATCTACGCCAACCACGCCGAGGCCCTCGAAGACCAGATCGCCCGCGCCCCGCGCCCCGCGCCCCGCCTGCGCCTCTCCCCCGCCCCCGACCTCTTCTCCTACACCATCGACCACCTCGACGTCGAGGGCTACGACCCCCATCCCCACGTCCCCCTCCCGGTTGCCGTCTAGCCTTCAGAGATCCTCCACCGAAACGCCATGGACCGGAGCCAGGGAGAGCCAGGTTCAGCGCGCGCGGACACGGATGCGCCTTGCCGGCGGCGCCTGGACCGCCGCCCTCCCCGCCGCGACAAGCTCCGGCAGACGCGATCGGACGGCCTCAGGAAGCGCCTTCAAATCGCCCAGATCGGCGGGATCCTGCGGAAGACCCATGCGATCAGCCGCCATCCAAGCCGCCGCCATCGCCTGCAGACGGTCCTTCCCCTTCTTCGCCGGGTCCCGATCAGACCGCTCTGAAAGCCACAACTTATGAAGAGCAAATCCCCGGGCGTCAGGAACACGGACCTGCACCGCCCGACCAGAACGAGAAAAGACCCAGGCCGCCTGCGCCGGAACGTCACGCAACCACGTCAGCCCCTCCGCGCCCACAGGACGCATCTCCTCCCCCTTCCAAGGCAGGCCCTTCGAAGCCCAACGCCGCAAGGACGACGCCTCCAAGACATCCACCCGGATCCCCCCCGCAGAGCGCGCGACAAACCCTTCGCGAGGCAGCGCCTCGAACGTCTTATCGACAGACCGCAGACGCGCGAGCAGGCCGCCGTCTGCCTCCTCCGCCAGAAGCGCGACCCGACGCCTCGGATCCAGCAGCACGTCCATGTCTCCGGTCGCCAGGGCCTCAGACCCAAGACGACCACCCGAAAGCGCCTCATAGGCCCAGATCGCTCCGGCGCCTATCAGCCTGAACGGACTGTCCGCACCATCCCTGAACACGGCCTCCAGGATCCTTGCCTCCTCTCGAGACACACGGCCAAGATCCCTCGCCCGCACGCTGCTCGCCGCCTCGGAGCGACGAGATCGAAGATCCTGCAGCGCGCGCTCCGCCTTCCACTTGTTCACCCGAAACGCCATCGCCAGCGCGTCCGTCTCGCGCGAGCGAACGCCCAAGCAGACCTCCGAACCCTCCGGCATCTTTCGATAGAGATATTCTCCGGACGATCGAGGACGCCAAACCATCGTTCCTCGCCAATCGCGCAGATAGGCCGCCGAGATGGCGCGGATCGATTCCTCCAACTGGACCTGCTCCGCAAGCAGACGCCCATCTTCAAGAGACAACTCTTTGAAAAAAAACATTTTGCCACCTATAAAGCCTTACAAGAAGGCATATTGGTGGCAAAGCCTTCTTTTTCAAGAGGATAGAGAAATTTACGGCCAGCAGGATCCCATATCCCCCTCATGCCCACCGCCCAACCTTTCCAACATGCCGTCCTCGTCGCCGCCGCCGACCGCCGCGGCGCCATCGGGCGCACCGGCGACCTCCCGTGGCGCATCCCCGCCGAGCTCCGCCACTTCCGCGACCGAACCGCCCGCCACGCTCTCGTGATCGGCCGCACCACCTTCGACGGCCTCCCCCGCCCCCTCGACACCCACGGGCGCGCCCTCGTCGTCGTCTCCAGCCGCCCCCTCGTGATCCCCCCGGGCCGAGACCTCCACCAGGCGGCATCCCCCGAGGAGGGTCTTGCCCTCGCCCGACGCCTGCGTCCCGGTCTTCCCCCGCTCGTCTGCGGGGGCGCGCGCCTCTACGCCGCCCTGCTGGACGCCTGCGCTGTCCTCGAGATCTCGCGCATCGACCAGGAGACCGAGGACGCCGACGCCTTCCTGCCCGAGATCGGCCCGGCCTGGCGCGCGGCCGATCTCGGACCGTGGCAGGACGGCCCCCCCAGATGGCGGACAGAACGATGGACGCGCTGACCCAACTCCTCTCCTCCGAAGATCTCTACCGCGGCTACGACCTCCTCTTCCTCACCCTCGCCGCCTTGCCCCCCGGCCAAGCCATCGCGCTCGCCGTCGCCATCCCCACCCTCCTCCTGCTCCTCGAGAGCGCCGCCGCCCCCGCCGGCGCGCGCCGCTGGCGCCGCCTGCCCGTCGGCACGGCCCTGCACGGCGGCGTCGCCGCCGCCGCCTTCGTCGCCTCCGGCCCCGCCCTCGCCCTCTACGCCACCCTGGTCTGGGCGATGGCCCGCCTCGTCGGCCCCGCATGGCGCCTCGGCCGCCACGGATTCCTCCGCGGGCTGCCCGTCATGGCCGGACTTGCGATCGCCGCCGGCGCGATCCTCCTCCTGCTGCCCGTCGGCTTCCACCTCCTCGTCCTCAGCCACGAGACCCTCGAGACCCCCAGCTCCGAGGCCGCGATGGACCGGCTGCGCCTCCTCCTGCCAGCCCTCTGACGCCCCGCCCCCAGGACGGAACGACAGGATCCAGGCCGCCGGGACCCCCGGACACGGGCGGCCCCCGGCGGCCGGACATCCCCGAGAGGACGATCCCCCATGACCCCGCTCGCCATCGACGGCACGCTCGCGCTCGCCAGGAACGGCCAGGACGCGGGACGCCTCGTCCCCGACGTCGACCCCTTCGGCCTGCGCACCTGGCGCTGGGAACGCCCGGGCGAGGCCCGCCCGAGGCGGTACCTCCGCATCGACCACGCGCTCGCCGACGCCGAGGCCGAGACCGCCACCACCCCGCCCGACGGCGAGGACGCCCTCTTCGCCTTCGGCGTCTGGTGCCGCATCGCCGGCCAGGCCGCCGGCGCCACGATCCTCCGCCCCCTCGCGACCCGGATCATGGGCTACCCCTCCGTCTATGGACTGGCCAAGGGCGGACACATCGCCCTCATCGCCCTGCGCGCCGACGGCGCCTGCGTCGGCATGACCTGGAACCTCGGGCAGCGCCATGTCATTCGCCGCGGCCAAGACCCGAAGGTCGAGCATCGCTTCAAGACCCGCGCGGGCGACGGCAAGGCCATCGTCGACACCAAGACCCTCGAAGGCGCCGTCCCGCGCCTCGTCGCCGCCGCCCTGCCGCCGAAGTCCGCCCACGACCGCCTGGCGGGCGGCCAGCTGATCCGCCAGATCCAGGCCTGGATCAAGACCCCCGGCGCCCCGGGGGCCGGCCGATGACCCCCCGGGCGCCCCAGGAGACCTCCATGCGCAAGATCGTCCTCGACACCGAGACCACCGGCTTCGACCCCAGCCAGGGAGACCGCATCATCGAAATCGCCGCCGTCGAACTGATGAACGACCTCCCCACGGGGAGGACCTACCGGACCCTCGTCAATCCGCTCTGCCCGATCGGCATCGGCGCGCAGCGCGTCCATGGCATCACCGACGCCATGGTCGCCGACGCCCCCCTCTTCGAGCACGTCGCCGACGACATGCTCGCCTTCATCGGCGACGCCCCCCTCATCATCCACAACGCCCCCTTCGACGTCAAGTTCCTCAACCACGAGCTCGGCCTCCTCGGCAAAGGCCCCATCGACCCGGCGCGCGTCATCGACACCGTCGTCCTCGCCCGCGCCAAGTTCCCCGGATCCCCCGCTTCGCTCGACGCGCTCTGCCGGCGCTTCCAGATCCCGCTGACCGGGCGCGAGAAGCACAACGCCCTCCTCGACTGCCAGCTGCTCGCCCGCGTCTATCTCGAGCTCATCGGCGGACGCCAGCAGAACCTGCTCGGCGACCTCGGCCCCGCGGACGCCCCCGCCGCCGCGACCGGCGCCGCCGCCCCCGAGACGGCCGCCGCGCCGGCCGCCGGGATCCGGATCATCCCCTCCGCCGAGGAGATCGCGCGCCACGAGGCCTTCCTCGACGCGATGAAGGACCCGATCTGGCGACGCCCCGCCGCCTGACCGCAGGCTGGGCGGACACCCCCCCCCTCCCGGCACCCCCGATCCGACGAGGCCATCCATGGGCTCCCAGTACTGCGAGGCGACCCTCCCGAAGGAGGTGCGCACCCACGAGCAGGTCCGCGCCGCGTTCCGCAAGATCCAGGACGAGGCCCGCGCCGAATACGGCAACCGCGGCTACACCGGCTCCTTCGCCGAGGCCTCGGGCGTCTCGATCCTCGACGCGATCTTCGCCTCCCCCGAGGCCGCCCGCGACCACCTCCACGACGTCGCCGAGAAGTGGGGGCCGGCCATCGCCGTCCGCGCCCTCGCCCCGCCCAAGAGCGACAGCGCCCATGCCCGCCTCGCCCGCGCGCCCCTCGATCTCGCCCATGCCGACCGGCAGCAGGCCGAGGCCGACCTGCAGCGCCTGCGCGCCGGCGCCATCGCCCGCGTCAAGGGCCTCTCCGCCAAGACCAAGAGCTGCCAGGCCTGCGGGTCCGCCATCTCGGTCGCCCACCTGCGCTCCACCCGCTGCCCCGTCTGCGGCGCCCAGGACTTCCTCCTGACCCAAGGCGAGGCCGCCCGGCGCGATCGCCTCGTCGCCCAGGCCAAGGACGCCGCCGCGCGCGCCGAGACCGCCAGGAACGACGCGAAGAAGCCCCTCTCCAGGATCCCCGACGGCGTCCCCGTCGTCTGGGTCGTCGGCGCCTGGTGCTCCTGCTAGAGACCCCTCGCGCCGGACAGGGGGCGGACCTAGGTCCTCCCCCATGCCGACTCCCTCCGCCCTCCGCCGCGCCGCCCTCGCCCTCAAGGAGGGCGAGACCCCCTCCCAGGACCCCGCCGACCTGCTCTGGGAGGCGGCCAACGCCCTCGAGCACGCCCCAGCCCCCGCCGCACACGCCTCTCCCGGCCCCGAGGTCGAGGCCGCCCGGCGCCGCGCCGACCGCCTCGCCCAAGCGCTCGCCGGCGTCCTGCCCCTCGCCCGGGCGCACGCCGAGGCCGACCCCGATCTCCCCGGCGCCCTCGAGGAGCCCGACGGACGACGCACCACCGCCGAGATCGCGCTCGCCGAGGACGCGCTCGCCGCGATCCCCGCCCCCTTCCCCGCCCAGCCCTCCGGCCTTGCCGATCTCCCCGACGAGGCCTTCCTCGATCCCGAGGAGGCCGAGCCCGAGCCCCCGTCGCCCGACACCCTCGACGGCGCCGTGCTCGCCGCCGCCCACGCGATCCGCGCGCAGAACGCCCGGCGCATCGCCGGGCTCGAACCCGATCCGCAGCACGCCATTGCGCGCGCCGAGGCGCTGGCCCGCCTGCGCGAACACATCCTCCGTCTCGACGACGACGTCGCCACCGGGGCCTAGGGCCTGTCAATCTATCCGCCTGCCACCTGGACCTATCGGCATCGCTGGTTTCAGGAGGGGGTGTCATGCGGGATCTGACGCGCGAGCCGTGGAAGGCCCTGCCGCCGCCGCTGGAGCAGGTGCGGCCGACGTCCGGACGCGAGTTCCACGACGTCCGGCAGACCGTCGCAGGGGTCGTGTTTCGTCTTCGGACCGGGATTCCTGGGCGGGATCCGCCTCCGCGCGTCGGCCCCTGGTGGCGGGCCTGGACGCTCCAGCGTCGCTGGGCCCGTCTCGGCGTCTGGGCGGCGCCGCGCCGTGCCGCGCGCGATGCGCGCCGCCCCGATCGGGCGGAGGTCTTTCTCGACCGCACGATCATCCGGGCCCATCCGACGGCGGCCGGCGGCGGCGACGGCCAGGGCATCGGCCGGTCCCGCGGGGGTCTGGGCGCCAAGGTCTGCGCCATCGCCGGCGACGCCGGCCGCATGCGGTCGATGGTGCTTCTGCCGGGTCAGGCAAGCGATCGGCTCGGCGCTCGGCCCGCGGTGCGGGCGCTGCCGTCGGCTCCTGGGCTGGTCGTGGCGGACCGCGGCGTTTCTGCCGGATGGCGTCGTCGATGGCTCCAAGGCCTGGGGAGGAGGTCTGCGATTCCTGCCCGGCCGACCCATCCGCCGGTCGCCGACGACCGGACAGCCGACCGGCGCCGCAGCGCCGTCCTGCGGGGATGGGCGCGCCGGAAGGAGGGGCGGGGCGGCGCCTCCCGCGTCGACCAGCAGGCCGCATGCGTCGCCGCCGGCCTCTTCATCGCCAGTGTCTTCGACGGGCTCAAAGATTGACAGGCCCTAGTCCCGGTACGGAGACACCCATCTCCTCCCCCATGCCCACCCACCACCGGATCCTCGAAGGCGACGCCGCCACGATGCTCAAGTCCCTGGCGGATTCTAGCATCGACCTCGTCCTCACCGATCCTCCCTACTTCATCGACCAGCTCGACGGGGCCTGGGACCACGAGAAGGTCCTCTTGTCGAAGAAGAAGGCGCGCACCATCGGCGGCCTGCCGGTCGGCATGAAGCTCGACCCCGAGCAGGGCCGACGCCTCCAGGCCTTCCTCACTCCGATCTTCGCAGAGTGCCGGCGGATCCTCAAGCCCGGCGGCTTCCTCCTCGCCTTCTCCCAAGGACGCCTCCATCACCGTACCGCCATCGCCGCCGAAGACGCCGGATTCGAGATCCGGGACCTCCTCGGCTGGACCTACGAAGGACAGGCCAAGGCCTTCTCCCAGGATCACTTCGTCCGGAAGAACCCAACCCTCTCCGAGGCCGACAAGGCCCGCATCATCGCCGCCCTCGGCGGGCGCAAGACCCCGCAGCTCAAGCCGATGATCGAACCCATCGCCCTCGGGCAGAAGCCGAAGGACGGCACCTTCGTCGAAAACTGGATGCGCTGGCGCACCGGCCTCATCGACGTCTCCGTCCTCGACGACGGCAAGTTCCCCGGCGTCCTCTCCAACGCCCCCAAGCCCGCCGCCCAGGAGCGCGAGGCCGCCGGCGGCCACCCCACCGTCAAGCCGGTGCGCATGCTGGAGCACTGGATCCGGATCTTCTCCGTCGAAGACGCCACCATCCTCGATCCCTTCCTGGGCAGCGGATCCACCGCCGTCGCTGCCGCCCGCTGCGGACGCCACTCCGTCGGCGTCGAAATCGACCCCGGCTACGCCGCCATCGCCCGCCGGCGCATCGCCGCCGAGCCAGGAGCCACGATCCGCCCATGACCGGCCCCCTGCCCCCCGACCAGGACGAGATCGCCGCCCTTCTCCTCCTCGCCCAGGATCCAACCTTCCTCCGCGGCCTCCGCGACGCCTGCCGGGCCCAATACGATGCCCACCTCCGGCCAGCCGGCGTCCATGACATCATCGACGCCGATCCCGACCCCGCGCGCTGGAACCTCAACACCCTCTTCCTCTGCGCCCTCCGCCATCTCTCCAAGGACGAGAAGAAGGACTTCCTCTGCGACCTCGCCCGCAGCCTCTAAGCTAACCAGCTGCCCCCTTCTCCAGGCCAGGGAGCCAGGCCATCCTGGATCCCGACGGACCAGGCGAACCTGCCGGATCTCGCCGCCGGGAAGCACGGCGTGCTCCACCGCGCCCTCCAGGGCCTGCGCGCCGGCGTCCCCGGCGGCGCGGCCGAAGACCTCTGCCGCGCCGGCCCGGCCCACGCCGAGGCCTCCCTCGACCCGCGTCCTCGATCCCCGCGCCCTCGGCGTCCGGATCTGACCTCGAAACCCCACCCCCAGAAGCCCGGAGCGGGCGGGGGGACAGGCCGACCCCGCCCCCTCCCTCAGGAGAGACGACATGCCCCCCTTCATCGCCCTCTGCGGATGGCCCAAGGCCGGCAAGAGCACCATCCAGCGTCTGCTGCAGGAGCGCTGGGGCTACCTGCCCCAAGACGACGGGCGCGTGCTGCGCGAGGCCGCGAAGATCCTCTACGGCCTGACCGACTGGCACGTCTCGACCCAGGAGGGCAAGGCCTCCAAGGTCCTCATCGCCGGCCGCGAGGTCACGGTCCGCTACGCGCTCGGCAACCTCGGCGACCTGCTCGAGGGCCAGTGGGGCACCCAGTTCATCCCCGAGGCCACGCTGCGCGAGTGCCTCGCCCCCTACGGCGGGCAGGTGTCGGCGGCGCCGAAGATGTCCTTCGGCTCGGTGCGCAAGGACCAGGGCATCACCTACCGCCGCCACGGCGGCCTCGTCGTCGCGGTCCGCCGCGAGGGCGTCGGCGAGCCCGAGAACGCCTTCGACCGGTTCGACCCGGCCCAAGTCGATGTCTGGATCGACAACCCCGTGGCGCTCGGCGCCCCCGAGACCCCGGAGAACTTCGCCCGCTTCGAGCAGGCGGCCCTCCAGACCCTCTCGGCCCGCCTGGGCTGAGTTCCGCACGCCCGGGCAGGTTGCCCAGACCTGCCCGGGACCCGATATCCGCCGTCCGGCGATCCCGTGGCCGACCGGCGCAGGCAGGGGACTGCAACTCCCCCCAAGCAGGTTCGATTCCTGCCGGGATCTCCAAAGGCTCCCCATGACCCCCCTTCCGACCCTCTCCGAGGCGCGGGACCGCCTCGACGCGCACATCGGGCAGACCCTCGCCTCCATCGCCGCCAACGTCGGAATTCGTCCCTTCGGCCGAGGCTGGCACGGACGCGCCCTCGAACTCGTCGCCGGCCTGCCCGACGACAACCTCCCCGATCCCGACGGCGGCGACTACGAGATGAAGGCCGTCGAGATCGGCCCCTCCGGCCTTCCCCGCCACGACGTCCCCGTCGGCCGCCTGCCGCCCGGCTCCCAGGAGCCTTGGGAGCGGAGCCGGCTGCGGCGCAAGAGCGAACGGATCCTCTTCGCCCTCTGGACCGACGTCCCCGGCCAGGGCCCCGTGCTCTTCGGCACCGCCGCCGGCGCCATCGCCGACCTTCCCGAAAGCGTCGCCCGGCAGATGGAAGCCGACTGGGAGCGGATCCGCGGCCTGCCCGACGGCTGCGGCCAAGGACGCCTCCTCTCGGTCCGGCGCGACGGCCATGGACCCGAGGCCGCGCGCCTCCTCCTCCTCTCCTCCTCCCTCGCCGCCGCCCTGATGGGGCGGCTCCCCCCGGATCTCCTGCCCCTGGAGCCCGCCATGCAGACCCTCCCCGTCCCCACGATCCACCAGATGACCATCGGCGCTTGGATCGGCGTGCGCACCAACCCCTCCCAGCGCGACCACACCAACCGCCGCGCCGCGCACCTCGACCGCCTGGAGCCCCAGCACCTGATGGTCGCGGCAGCCCAGCTCCCCGACGGGACCCTCGTGAAGCTCGACGGCCACACCCGCGCCCACCGCTGGCAGTCCGCCCCCGAGCGTTTCCCCCACCACCAGACGCTCCACGTCGCGGTCTATCCGGTCGCCTCCCTCGACCAGGCCGTCGCCCTCTACCGGACCTTCGACAGCAAGGCCGCGGTCGAGTCCAGCCGCGACCAGCTCGCCGGGGCGCTGCGCCTCAACGGTCTCGACCCCGAGCTCGCCCGCGCGCTCGCCCTCAACTCCGCCCTCGAGACGGCCCTCGGCTCCCGCGCCAAGGGCAGCGCCGGATGGCTCGCCGAGGGGGTCTCCACCTACCGCGACGAGGTGCAGGAGATCTTCCGACGCGCCCAGCGCCTCAAGGCCCACAAGTTCAAGTCGGGCATGATCGGCGCCCTCATCCTGGCGCTGCGCCACCACCCGCGCATCACCCTCGCCCTGCTGGACGCGCTCGACTCCGACAGCGCCCCGCGCCTGCAGATCGGACGCAAGCGCAACGTGCTGTGCGCCCTGGCCGAGCTGCTGAAGGAGCCGGGCCGGCAGAACCACACCGACCCCGCGGCGGAGCGCATGCTCGGGATCCTCTACGTCGCCCACAAGGACGGCATCGAGGCGATGCGCACCCGATTCCCACGCATCTCCCTCGACGCCTACCGCACGAACGGCGCCTTCACCCTCTCCGACCCGGGGGCGTGAGGGACCCGAGCCCGCGCGGGCCCTCGCGCCCGACAGACCCGCCGACGACCGGAGACCTCCCCCGATGAACCTCTCCACCGACGGCCTCACCGGCCGCTTCGTCGTCCTCGAAGGCGGGGAGGGTGCCGGCAAGACCTCCCTCATCGCCGCCCTCGAGGCGGCGCTCGTCGCCGAAGGGCGCACGGTGCGCCGCACCCGCGAACCCGGCGGATCCCCCTCGGCCGAGAAGATCCGCGCCATCGTCGTCAGCGGCTCCATCGACAGCCTCGACGCCGCCGCCGAGACCCTCCTCTTCACCGCCGCGCGCCGGCAGCACCTGCGCGAGACCGTCCTGCCCGCCCTGGGCCGGGGCGAGATCGTGCTGTGCGACCGCTACCTCGGCTCCACCCTCGCCTACCAGGGCCCCCGCGGCGTGCCGGAGGAGGACATCCTCGACCTCCACCGCCGCTTCTGCGGCGGCCTGCGCCCCCACCTGACCCTCGTCCTCGACATCCCCCCCGAGATCGGCCTCGCCCGCGCCGGCCGACGCCTCGCCGCCGACGGATCCGGCGAGGGCCGCTTCGAGCAGATGGACCTCGAGGCCCACCGCACGATCCGCGCCGCCTACCTCGCCGACGCCGCGCGGGACCCGGACGGCCACGTCGTCCTCGACGCCACCAAGACTCCCGGGCAGGTCCTCGCGGACGCGCTCGCGGCCCTGAAGGCGCGCCTCTAGGGCGGCGCGCCCTCTCCTCTTGGCCGCCTCGCCCTCGGCTCTCCCGAGCGCGAAGACCGCAGGCCCGCCGAGGCCGTCGTCGCGATCGCCGGCCGCGTCGGCCCCGTGCTGGTCCGGCGACGGCCGGACCTGCAGCCGGCGCTCTTCGACGCCCTGCGCATCTCCTGGGACGTCCTCGGCGCGCCCGTCCTGCATGGACGCATCATCCCCCACGATCTCCAAGAGAGGCCTGACGGAGGCGCTGCGCCTCGCCGAGACGGAGGCCAAGGTCCTCGGCGCCCGCGCCCTCCCCCAAGAGACAATCCGCGACCAAGAGCCCTGGCGGCTCCGGATCGGCGACGCCCGGCACGTCCCCCAGGACACCGACATCGATCCCAAGATCCTGCGCGGCATCCCCACCTGCGCCATCTCCGGGACCCAAGTCGTCCTCGGCCCCGACGGCGCGATCCTCCCCTCCTCCTGAGGGGCCCCACGCCAGAAGACCTGGAGTCTCCCATGACCCCCTTCGCGCAGGCGTGCGCCCTTCCCTTCGAGACCCTCCAGGTCGCCCCCGATCCGGCGCGGCGCGCCGTCGAGGTCGCCATGCGCCCGATGGGGCTCGACCGCGCTGGACCGAAGCCTCGCTCGCCGACCTGCGCCGACATCTGGACGCCCTCCACGAGGCTGGCCGCAACGCCCTCGCGCCGCCCGTGGACTGGTACATCTTCTCCAGCCGAAGCCCCGGCGCCTTCAGCCTCGGGGACGACTTCGCCCTCTTCCACGCCTGCGCCCTCGCCCAGGACCGCCCGAGGCTGCGCGCCTACGCCCGCGACTGCGCCTGGCCGATCTTCTCCGACCTCCGAGGCCCCGACCTCCCCCGCACCACCGCCGCCCTCCTCAAGGGCGACGCGCTCGGCGGCGGCCTCGTGTGCGCGCTCAGCTTCGACATCGTCGCCGCCGAGCGCTCCGCCAGGATCGGCCTCCCCGAGACCGGCTTCGGCCTCTTCCCCGGCATGGGCGCCCTCCACCTGCTTCCCAGGCGCGTCGGACAGGCCGAGGCCTGGCGGATGATCCAGGAGGGACGCGTCCTCTCCACAGAGGACGCCCACGCCGCCGGCCTCGTCGACATCCTGGCCGAGGATGGCCAGGGCCGCGCCGCCGTCGACGCGCTCCTCGCCGAGACCGGCCCGCGGGCCCGCGCGCTCGCCCTGCGCCACGCCGCGCGACGCGCCGCCTGGCCCGTCCCACTCGAGGCGATCGAGGAGGTCGCCGCCCCCCGGCACAGGCGGCCTGCGTACCGGCCGCGATCCGAACGTCTCCGGCCCCGTGCTTCCCATCGTCCGCAGCCCGAGCGAGACCGCCGTCGAGAAGGACCGGCGCGGCGGCGCCCCTGCCACGCGGATCCTGCCGATCGTGCGCCGGGCCGCCTGAAGCGGCCAGCAGATCAGGAACCGGGAAAGCCCCGCAGCCGCTCGGTCAGGCGCTCCACCTCGCCCTGCAGCTCGCGCGACTCGAAGGGCCGGATCTCGGGCACCTCGAAGGCCGAGAGCGCCTCGAAGGAGCGGTCGGAGAAGCGCATCAGGGCGGCCAGGTCCGCCGCCCGCTCCGCCGTCGCCCAGGTGTTGATGGCCACCCGCGCCTGGGCCTCGAGACGGCGCAAGGACGCCTCCACGCCCGCGCGCTGCTCGGCCAGGCGCTGGCGGTAGAGGCCGACCGCGCGCAGCGTCAGGTCCTGGGCGGCGATGTTGGCCCGCGTCACGTCCTGCAGTCCGCGATCGCGCTCGGAGCGCAGGATCGCCTGCGCCTCGGCGCGCAGCTCGCGCGTGTCCCGCTCGATCTCGGCCAGCCGCGCCCCCCAGTCCTGGTCGATCTTTCGCAGCAGGTCACGGTGAGCGTCCATCGCCACCTCCAGCAGCACCGCATGCACCCCGTAGAGGCGGCGTGCCACCTCCAAACTCTCGCCTGAGGCCTGCGCCTGCTCGCGCAGCGACGCCACGATCCCGCGCAGGTTCGCAAACATCGCCTGGATCGCCACCATGTCGTCCGCGCTCGCCAGACTCAGCAGCCCGTCGACCTGGTCGGGACGCAGGCGCACCCCCACGCGCTCCAGATCCGCCACGAAGGCGTTGCGCACCGCCACCCGCTCCTCCGCGATGCGCGCGATCCGCGCCTCTGAGCGACTGATCCGCGCCGCATAGTCCGCCTGGCTCCATGTCGGCGACAGACGCGCGCGCAGCTGCTCGATCACCCCGGACGGCGCCGGCGGCGCCCCGGCCTGCGCCACCCGGTCCTCGGCGATGAGGCGCCGCAGGCCCCGCTCCTCCTCCGCCAGGCGCCGAAGCGCGTCCCGGCTCGAGACCGCCGGGGACGCGGCCAGGATCTCCCCCGCCTGGTCGAGCAGGCGCTCCAGGCGCTGGCGCCGGTCCGCCGGGATCTGATCGAGCGGCCCGAAGCGCGTCGCCGAGCGCTCCGACAGGATCCGCCCCACCACGTCCTGGGCCGCCGACCAGGCCGCGCGCGACTCGGGCGTCGCCGCTGGAGACGCCAGCACCGGCACGGCGCCCAAGATCAGAAGGCCGGTCAGGCTGGCGGACAGGACCTTGCGCATCACACGTCTCCCCATGCCCCGGACGGATCCCGGAGCGTCTTCCTAGACGATGGGATCCCTCCTGCGAATTTTTGATAAATGGCGCGGCCCCGCCGGCAGTCCGACGGCGCGCCCGCGCCGGTACAGAGCGACCGCACGACCGCCTTGCTTCGGGCCAGCTTCGCCCGATATCCTCCTCAACTCTCCTCCCCCCCCGGAGACCTCATGGCACACGACGCCGACACGGCCGTCCTCGAGGACGTCCGGACGACCCTCAAGGCCCCCCGCCCCTTCGCGGTGGTCTTCCACAACGACGACGCGACCACCTTCGAGTTCGTCTGCATCGCCCTCATCCAGTTCTTCGAGAAGACCCCCGCCGAGGCCGTCGCCTTCGCCCAGAGCGTCCACACCTCCGGCCGCGGCGTCGCCGGCGTCTATCCCCGCCAGGTCGCCGAGGCCAAGCAGGCCCTCGTGCTCCAAGCCGCCCGCGCCGAAGGCCACGACGCCTTCACCGTCACCATCGAGGAGGCCTGAGCCCCCCATGAGCGCCAATCCCTACACCCCCGACGCCCAGGCCGCCCTCACCCGCGCCGCTCAGATCGCCTCCGACCGCGGCCACGGCTTCATCACCCTCGAGCACCTGCTCGCCGCCCTCCTCGACGAGGCGCTCGTGCGCGAGGCCCTCTCCGACGCCGGCGCCGATCCGCTCGAGCTCGCCCAGGACTGCGCCGCCTTCCTCGATGACCCGGCCAACACCGGCGGCGGCGCCGGGCCCGGCGGGCGCGAGCTCTACGCCACGCCCGCGCTCAACCGCGTCCTCAACCGCGCCCGCGCGATCGCGTCCAACCACCGCCGAAAGGCCGCTGCCACCGATCTTGCCGCCGCAATCCTCGACGAGGAGGACTGCCATGCCGCCTACTTCCTGAAGAAGCAGGGCGTCACCCGCGAACTCCTCGTCGGCAGCCCCGCCGGCGAACCCCAGCCCGCCGCCGCCGGCCCCCAGGGCCGCCCCGGCCCGGCCGCCAAAGCCTCGGACTACCTCGTCGACCTCAACGACCGCGCCGCGAAGGGCGAGATCGACCCCGTCGTCGGACGCGCCGACGAGATCCGCCGCGTCTGCCAGATCCTGATCCGGCGCCGCAAGAACAACCCCGTCCTCGTCGGCGAACCCGGCGTCGGCAAGACCGCGATCGCGGAGGGCCTCGCCCGCGCCATCGTGCGCAAGGAGGCCCCGGAGCCGCTGCACGCCGCGCGCGTCTTCCTCGTGGATGTGGCCGGCATGATCGCCGGCGCCAAGTTCCGCGGCGACTTCGAGGAGCGCCTCAAGGCCGCCGTCGCCCAGCTCGAGAAGACCCCGGGCGCCATCGGCTTCATCGACGAGATCCACACCCTCGTCGGCGCCGGCGCCAGCGGCGGCGGGGCGATGGACGCGGCCAACATCCTCAAGCCCGCGCTCCAGAGCGGCAAGCTGCGCGTCATGGGCGCCACCACCTACAAGGAGTGGCGCCAGCACATCGAGAAGGACGGGGCGCTCGCGCGCCGCTTCCAGAAGGTCGACGTCGCCGAGCCGACCCCGGCCGACGCCAAGGCGATCCTCCTCGGCGTCAAGGGCGCCTACGAGCAGCATCACGGCGTCAAGGTCGCTGATGAAGCCATCGAAGCCGCGGTCGACCTGTCGGTCCGCCACCTCCAGGACCGCCGCCTCCCCGACAAGGCCATCGATCTCCTCGACGAGGCCGGCGCCGCCTGGCGCCTCGCCGACCCCGCCACCCGCCCGGCCGAGATCGGCCGGGCGCTGGTCGCCGAGACGGTGGCGCGCATCGCCCGGCTTCCCAAGACCCCCGAGACGGCCGACGAGAGCGCCCAGCTCGAGGGCCTCGCGGACGCGCTCAAGGCCGAGGTCTTCGGCCAGGACCGGGCCATCGACGCGCTCGCCGACGCCGTCGTCGTCGCCCGCGCGGGCCTGCGCGACCCGGAGAAGCCCGTGGGCTCCTTCCTCTTCCAGGGGCCGACGGGCGTCGGCAAGACCGAGGTCGCCCGCGCGCTCGCCAAGCGCCTGGGCCTCGCGCTGCACCGCTTCGACATGTCGGAATACATGGAGAAGCACAGCGTCGCCCGCCTCATCGGCGCCCCGCCCGGCTACGTCGGCCACGACCAGGGAGGCCTGCTCACCGAGGCCGTCTCGCGCCAGCCAAATTCGGTCGTCCTCATCGACGAGGTCGAGAAGGCACACGAAGACATCCAAGGCGTCCTGCTCCAGGTCCTCGACGCCGGCCGCCTCACCGACGGCACCGGCAAGACGACCGACTTCCGCCAGGCGATCGTGATCCTCACCACCAACGCCGGCGCCCGCGAAGCCACCCAGCGCCCCATCGGCTTCCTTGCCCCCGAAGGCGGCGACGCCGACCGCGGCCGCGAGGCCGTCGAGAAGCGATTCCCGCCGGAGCTGCGCAACCGCCTCGACGCCATCGTCTCCTTCGCCCCCCTCGGCCCCGCCGAGATGGGACGGGTGGTCGACAAGGAGATCGCCCGCCTCGAGGCCATGCTCCAGCCCAAGGGCGTGCGAATCGCCGTCTCCCCCGAGGCGCGCGCCCTGCTCGCCCGCCTCGGCCACGAGCCCGCCTACGGCGCCCGCCCGCTCGCGCGCGTCGTGCAGAAGAAGATCAAGGAGCCGCTCGCGCGCCAGATCCTCTTCGGCGACCTCAAGGGCGGCGGCACCGCCCGCGTCGAGGCCGACGGCGAGGAGATCCGCATCACCGCCAAGGCCAAGGCCCAGCGCAAGGCCCCGGCCCCTGCCGAGGCCTGACCCTCCGGGGCCCCGTGCCAAACGCCGCGCCGGCAGGCCCCAAAGGCCGCCGGCCGGCCTTCCCGGACGACTTGCGCCGAGATCAGGCGCCACCATCTCCTGCCTCCATGGCCCCACGGAACAGGCGCTCCGGCCCCCCACCTCCCGCGCAGCCCCTCCGCGAGGAGATCCTCCTCGACGGACGCGTCCATCTCTTCCTCGGCGGCGCCCTCGAGGCCATGGAGCGGCTGCCCGACGCCGCCGTTGATCTCGTCCTGACCGATCTGCCCTACGGCACCACCGCCTGCGCCTGGGACTTCATCATCCCCCCTGCCGACATGTGGAAGGGCCTCAAGCGGGTCGCCAAGCCTCATGCCGCCTTCGTGTTCACCGCCGTCCAGCCCTTCACCTGGGCGCTGTGCGCCTCCAACCCGAAGGACTTCCGATATGCCCTCGTCTGGGAGAAGCCCAACGGAACCAACCCCTACCAGGCCCGCTTCATGCCGATGAAGCGCCACGAGGACATCCTCGTCTTCTACGCCCGCCAGCCGACCTATAACCCCCAGATGACCGAGGGCCGACCCTATGCCTGGAACAGCCGCCGCAGCGGCGGCGAGGCCGGGGGCGTGCGTCAGATCCGCGAGACCCCCATCGACAACCCAGGCACTCGCTACCCGACCTCCATCCTCCGGTTTCCTCAGGAACGCGGCCTTCACCCGACGCAGAAGCCGGTCCCCCTCATGGAATGGCTCATCCGGAGCTACTCCAACCCAGGCGACACCATCCTCGACATCACCATGGGATCCGGAACCACCGGCGTTGCCGCGATCCGCAGCGGACGCCGCTTCATCGGAGCCGAACTGTCGCCAGAATACCACGCCGTCGCCAAGCAACGGATCCTCCAGGCCTCTTCATGAAGACCCCCTTCCTCCCCCGTCTCGAAGCCTGCCTTCGAGACCGCATCTTCGCCCTCCCCTATCTCCCGAAGACGCAAGGCTCCACTTTCGACCTCGTCGTGCGCAACACCATCGAACGGGAGACCAACATCCCCTGCACAACCCCAGAAGCCTGGACATCCCAGGAAGACTACGCCCCCTTCAGGCAGGCCGTCCGCAAGCGCCTCGCCCACGCACCAGTCGCCGCCAAAACCCCCATCGTCGTCGCCCAGCCGAATGGCTCCCAGCAGTGGCCGGACCTCGCCATCATCCACGGCAACAACATCGTCTACATCGAGTTCAAGACGAACAAGGACGACAAGATCGTCTGGAACGGCGGCCTCCCCAGGAGAGACGGCCTCTATCTGTTCAACTCCGGACTGAAGGCCCGCAAGCAGACCACGGCGTTCCTGGGACATCATGTCCTTCCAGATCCAGACCGGGCGCTTCTCGAACAGGCCGCAAAGGCGGCGGCCGCTGCCGCCGCTCCCTTCAACGATAGGCTCAAGAACGCAGGATCCTCCTGGAACCACTACGCCAGAGCCATGTTCAACTGCTCCGCCTACTACCTCAGGCATCCGGACGTCCAGTTCCGGGAGAACGAGGCCATCGCCTTCCTCATCCACCATCCTCGGACGCATGACCCGCTGAGCCTCCGAACGCCACGCCGGCGCCTCTTCCGAACACACCGGCCCCCTCTCCTTTCCAGGACGCCATGATCCTCTCGCCCGCCAACGTCTCCCAGGTCAAGCAAATCAGCCCCTTCCGCTACCCCGGCGGAAAGACTTGGCTCGTCCCCGGGATGACGGCGATCCTCCGGAGCATGCCCACACGCCCCAACCTCTTCCTCGAGCCTTTTGCCGGAGGAGCTTCCATCTCCATGGCGGTCGCAGACCAAGATCTCGCGGCACGGACCCATCTGGTTGAAAAGGATCGGGTCTATAACCCAAACAAAGGGAACCATGGCCTGAGATCGGCCTCTGGCCTGGGGATTCCGGAGGTAGTGCCAGAATGGCGGAGATGTCGAACGCGTTGCCGGGAGATCGGCCGGCGAGGCCGATCTCCGCCCGCTCAACCTTTGTTTGGGTTATAATCCCG